>Ga0210407_10001133_pt1 | contig 26024 bp, 21 predicted proteins | sample IncBWC27MmetaG_FD_150860 | JGI IMG/M metagenome (GOLD analysis project Ga0210407, IMG submission 150860) | Forest soil microbial communities from Barre Woods Harvard Forest LTER site, Petersham, Massachusetts, United States - Inc-BW-C-27-M | ecosystem: Environmental > Terrestrial > Soil >...
CGAGCAAGGTGCTGCGGGAGGCTGTGCTCTACCTGAGCGGCTTGCGGCAGCGGATGTTCTATGGACGCGGTTACGTGGTGAAAGACCGGATCATGATGTCGGACCTGGTGCTGCGGGCGCAGTCGGTGATGACACGGGAAGTGGACGTGATCAAGGCGCAACTGCGGCGGAATTACGTGACGGCGCTCGAAGGAGACGCTCACTTTGCCGATCCACATACGATTGAGATCGTAACCGACGAAGGAGTGCAACAGGTTCGGGGAGAGAAGATACTGATCGCCTGCGGCACACGGCCCGCGCATATCGACGGGATTCCGGTGGACGGGCAGCGCATCTTCGATTCGGATCAGGTCCACCTTATCGAGGAGATACCGCGGGAGTTGATTGTAGTCGGCGCGGGGATTATTGGGCTGGAATACGCGTCCATGTTCGCGGCGCTGGGGGTGAAGGTGACGCTGCTTGACCAGCGTCCTACTTTGCTGGATTTTGTGGATCGGGAGATTATCGAAAGCCTGTGTTTCCAGCTGCGGCAACTGGGGACGGTTTTCCGCGTCGGCGAGAAGGTCGTGACGGTTGGGTTCGACGGAGAACGGGACAAAGTTTTTGCGACGCTGGAGAGCGGAAAGAAGATTCGTGGGCAGGCGCTGCTGTACACGATTGGACGACAAGCCAACAGCGACAAGCTGAAAATCGAGGCGGCGGGTCTGGAGCCAGACGGGCGCGGCAAGCTGGTAGTGAACGAAAATTTTCAGACTGCGGTGCCGCACATTTATGCTGCGGGAGATGTGATTGGGTTTCCGGCCTTGGCCAGTACTTCGATGGAGCAGGGACGGCTCGCCGGTTGTCACATGTTCGGCAAGCCCAGCCGGATTCTGCCGAATCTTATCCCTTACGGCATCTACACCATTCCAGAAATATCGATGGTAGGCGCGACCGAGGAAGAGCTGACGCGCAGCAAGACTCCGTATGAGAGCGGGTTGGCGCGCTATTCCGAGCTGGCGAAAGGGCAGATGCTGGGCGACGACCAGGGACTGCTGAAGATTCTGTTTGATCCGGATACGCTTAAGCTGCTGGGCGTGCACATTATTGGGGAACGGGCGGCGGAGATCGTGCACATTGGGCAAGCGGTGCTGACGATGGGAGCGACGATCGAATATTTTCGCGACACGGTGTTCAACTATCCGACGCTGGCGGAAGCGTATAAGGTGGCGGCGCTGGACGGGCTGAATAAACTCTGAGCTGGGGTAAGGAAGACGGGGCAAGCCCCGTCTCTACGGGCGGAATGCAGCGGCACTCCACACATCATTGCTTGGCGCGATACCAGCGGCGCAGGGCCGCTACCGACCAGATGGCCTCGACCACTCCAAAGGGCCAGGCGCCTTGGAGAAAACCATAGGCAGAGCCGAGCACGCAGGCCAGGGCGAACGCCAGGATGAACCAGGAACTGCGGCTCTCCAACGCATAAGCGACTAGCATTGCGGTCACTGCGAACAGTCCGAATAGCGTAAGCATATTCACGTAGCTGGCTCCTCCGCTGGCGCGGTGCGCCACTTGCGCGGTGAATTATCCTACCAATTCTTGCATAGCCAAATTTGCGGTACCCTCGAATTTTCCGCTTCGGCGACGAGTTCGCGGGCGGGGGCGCCCGCGCCACACAAACGATGGAGGGAATTGTGAAAGAACGTTCAAGCGAAATGCTGCCGGTCTCATGGTTGATGTTGTGCGCGGCTTTGACGGTTTTGAGTGTGAGCTTGCCTCTTTGCGCGGAAGCTGTTTCGCTGCAGGCACTAGTTACACCTTCCACATTGATCGTCAAAGATGGCCGGCCGGTGACGTTCGCCCTTCATGGCTTCGTCGAGTTCAAGTCGCTGGCCGAGTTGTTTCCATACATCGAGTCGCAAACGCACCGCTGGAATGTTCCGGGTGGCCTGGATGACGAGCAGCGGCGCCGGCTGGCCGGCGAATTGCTGCGGCGCGGGATCGAAAGCCGGGTGATCTCGATGGAAGACGAACGGCCATTGGAGACTCTCGTGACTCACACGAACGAAGAGCTGCGCGTTGCGCTCGCGCGTGTATCTGAGCCGGTTCCACCCGGATATGTCGAGGCATTTCTGGCGGTGCAGGAGAAGTGGAAGCATTCGCTGAACTGCTGGAGCGCTTCGCCTTCGATCTCAGGACGAGTGCTGTCGAACTGGTATCCGATTGAAGAGGGTATCCAGCTCTATGGCGCGACCTACGATTCGACGGAACATTTCTGGCAGGCTGTGAAGTATCACCCCGACGTTACACTGGCGCAGTTGACGGAGTTACTTGGCATGTTGGCACAGAACGACTGGGGTCCCTGGCTGGCGCGCCTAGATGGTGATCCCAAGATCTACTTGCCGAACGCCTATGCGGTGGAATTCCTGCGACACAATCTTGCGAGGGAGCGACTGCAATGGTTTCGTAACGAACTGGGCCGTCACGCGCTGAGCGCGAGTGATCACGCGCGGGTGGTTCAGCAGCGCGGTGCGGCCTCGTTCCGCTTCAGCGCGTTCGAGGAGAAAGTGTTGTGGGGCGATCTGGCGGATGTGTTCCACCTGGTGTATACGTTCTCTCAACCCGACGATCCCATTCGAAAGGCGCTCGGGGCTCGTCATTTTGACGCCGTTTATTTGGGCGAGCGCAGGATGGGCTTTATCAGTGAAGAGTTTCGCTCGTTGATGCTCGAGATCTGGCGGGTGAAGTATTTGAAGATGGCGCGGTTCCGCGAAGTCATCATCTCGATTCCCATGGAGATTCGGCTGTCCCATTTTCTGAATGATGGGGACTCGCCGGATATTCCGATCCCGGTGTATGTGGGGTACTTGAACCAGATTCGGGAACTGGCGCGGGCCCGGTGAGGGGGGTCAGCCGTCAGCCATCAGCCGTCAGCTCTCAGCTTTCTGGGTCGGGACGCTTGGTTCACTGCGTCCTTATTTATGGGTGCCTGAGGCGACATCGGGAGAACCCACCGGAACTGGGCTGGCGGTTATCCTTCGTCCTTTGCAAAGGAGAGGTTAAAATGGGTGATTCCGCCCTGTTTCCAAGGCGGCACTGTGTGACGGGAGAAAGTTATCTCCTAACGTTGGCGTGGAACGTTGTCTCGGGACGTCGTGAAACATAGCACAGCCAAATATTGATTTGTGGACCCTGTGAACAATCTCGAAGAAGGGCGGGCGCAAACGTCGCTTGATTCCGTCGCGGCGTCAGCAGGCATGCCGTCGGCGACGCGCATTGCTCCCGTCGCTCCGGCCGTCTCTGCGCCCATCCCTTTGCCGGCTCATCCTTCGCGGCCTTCGGCGCCCGTTTACTGGCGGGTGGAGGGAAGTCTGCTGGAACTGACCACGGTTCGGCCGATTGCCTTTTTTACCTGGAACAGCCAGACGTTTATTGCGCGGGCGGTGCGGCGCAGCTTGGTGCTTTTGATGGCGGCGCTGCGTCCATTTTTGTATGCGGCGAACCGCGTGGCCGCGACTCGGATCGTTCACGCCGTGCTGCGAGGGGTTACGCGCGACCGGCTCGATCTGCTGGGCGAGGAAGAATTCGAATACAAGCTGAAGCCGCTGCTCGAAGAAGAAGGAGTGCGGCACCTGAAGGCGTTGCAGGCGACGGGCGCGGACGTGGTGTTGGTGAGCCAGGGGTTGGAGCAGGTGATGCGTCCGCTGGCGCGGCATCTGGGAGTGCGGTGGATTATTGCGAACCGCCTCGATTTCCGGAATGGAGTTGCGACGGGACGGCTGTTGAGTCCCGTGATTCGGCCGCGGGGATTGTTTGCTCGGATTCGCGAAGCGGGTCCGGACGGGCAGCAGAGTCCGGCACGATGGGTGCGTGCCCTCGGGTTACGCGGTCCGAAGGCGCTGGCGTCGGCGATTGTGCCGGCGGTCCGGGTAGAGGCGCCTCGGGTTCGCCCGATTGTGTATTTCAACGACAAGCGGCATCGGGCGCCGTTTTCGGTTCGCAAGACGCTGGGCGGAAAGCGCGTGATGTTGATCGGCGTCACGGGATTCATCGGCAAGGTGTGGCTGGCGAACACGTTGATGGATCTGCCCGAGATCGGGAAACTGTATCTGTTGATCCGGCGGCAGAAGTCGAGTCCGGCGCAGCAGCGCTTTGAGAAGATGATCGAAGGATCGCCGGTGTTTGATCCGCTGTTTGAGAAATATGGAGACCGGCTGGGCTCGCTGCTGGCAGAAAAGATTGAGGTGGTGGAGGGCGATGTTTCGCAGCCTGGCATGGGGCTCGATCCTGAGACTGCGGCGCGGCTGCGGAAGGATCTCGATCTGATCATCAACAGCTCGGGGTTGACGGATTTCAATCCCGATCTGCGGGACGCCTTGGCAGTGAATGTGGATTCGACGTATCACCTGATCGAATTCATTCGCGGGTCGGATCACGCGGCGTTGCTGCATCTTTCGACTTGTTATGTGGCCGGACAGCGTGACGGGCGCGTGAGTGAACGGGTGCGTTTGAATTACACTCCGGCGCACTTAAAGAACTTCGACTCGGAAAAAGAGTGGCATCGCCTGCATGAGTTGGTGGAGTCGGCGGAAGCGCGGGTGGAAGGGCCGGAAGTTACCGAGGAATTGAAGAAGCAGGCGCTGGAGAAAGAGCATGCGGCGAAAGGGCTGAGCGGGCAGGCACTGGAAAACCAGATACGCAAGAACCGGGTTCGCTGGTTGAAGAACTATCTTACGGAAGAAGGGACCAGGCGCGCGAAGGAGTTGGGCTGGCCGAATACTTACACGTTCACGAAGAGCCTGGCGGAATCGCTCATAGCGAAGCATGGTGCTGGGCTTCCGATTGCGATAGTACGTCCGTCAATTGTTGAGACTTCGGTGGCGAAGCCGTTCCGCGGATGGAATGAGGGGATCAACACTTCGGCGTCGCTGTCGTATCTGCTGGGGACGGCGTTCCGGCAGCTGCCTTCGAACGAACGCAAGCGGCTGGATATTATTCCGGTGGATGCGGTGTGCGCGGGGATGACGCTGATTGGCGCTGCGCTGGTGGAGCGGCGGCACGATCCGATGTATCAACTGGCGACGTCGGTGACCAACCCTTGTGATATGGGACGATCGATTGAGTTGACTTCGCTGGGGCACCGGCGGCACTATCGCGCGCAGGAGGGTTTGGAGTACTGGCTGCGGTTGCGAATGGATGCGATTCCGGTTTCGAAAGAACGTTATAACCGCATGTCGGCGCCGGCGCAGAAGATGATTATCCAATCGATTCAGCGGGTGATGGCTCCGCTGCCGTCTGCGATGAAGAAGCCACTTGCGAAAACAGAACGCAACCTCGAGCGCGTGGAGAAATTAGTGGGCCTGTTCGAGCCATTTATTCTGCACAACGAGCATGACTTTGTCGCGGATAATGTAGAGAAGTTGTCGCAGGCCCTGACGCCCGAGGAGAGAGAAGTTTTCGGATACGACACGGCGGGGTTGGACTGGTGGGAGTATTGGATCGACATTCATATTCCGGCATTGCGGCGATGGACGTATCCGCTGATTGAAGGGCGTCCGCTGGAAGCGCGTGCGCCGCGTGTTCTGCACATGCCGCCGCTGACGCCGACGCCGATCCCAACGACAACGACCATGCCAACGACCGAAAATGGCGATGCGGTGAAGACGGGGACGAACGGAGCAACGTGGCGATTTTCCTGACCGGTGGAACCGGGTACATCGGCGCGCATGTCGCCGCTAATCTGCTCGACCAGCATGATGCGGCCTTGAATCTGCTGGTACGCGGCCGCGATCCGCGCGACGCGGAGCTTCGGCTTTGGAATGCTCTGCAACTGCACATGGCGTTCCCGAAATTCTATGAATACTTGCAGGCGAAGATCCGGATTTTTCGCGGCGATCTCACGTCACCACAGTTCGGGCTCGATCCGGGCGATTATGACCGGCTCGTACACTCGACCGATTCGGTGATCCACTGCGCGGCCTCGCTCAATCGGAAGTCCGAAAAAAGTTGTTTGAATGTGAATCTGCGCGGGACGCTTGAAGTGGTTCAGTTGGCGAGGCGAGCGCAGTATTATCACGGCCTGCAGCGGTTTTCTAATGTGAGTACGGTGGCGGTGGCAGGGAAACGCCGCCACGAAGTTGTTTCGGAAGACCAGGCGATTGACTGGGAACGCTCGGATTATGATCCGTATGCGCGGACAAAAAAATTTTGCGAACACATGGTGCGCGAATTGCTGCCGGACGTGCCCTTGACGATTTTCCGGCCCAGCATCGTACTGGGGGACAGCCGGTATCCGCAGACGACGCAGTTCGACATGGTGCGGTCGTTCGTGTTCCTGGCGGGATTGCCGGTGCTGCCGTTTCGTCCGCATGACAAGATCGACATTGTGAATGTTGATTTTGTGGCGGATGCGATTTCGACGTTGCATATGAAGGCGAATCCGGCGTATGACACTTATCATCTTTCTTCGGGCAACGATTCGCAGACATTTCAGGAGTTGACCAGCGCGCTGGCAGCGGAGCAGGACAAGCGCGCGCCGGTGTTTCTCCCCATCCTTGAAAATCCTTTCGACTCCGTCGTTAACGTGTTGGCACACCGTAAAGGGCCAGTGGGACACGGCGCGGCGCTGATGAAAGTCTTCATGCCGTACCTGACCTGGAATACGGTTTTCGACAACGCCCGGGTCACGGCGGAAATGGGACGCAAGCCGGCGCCGTTTTCACAATACAGTGTTCCGCTGCTCCGGTTCAGCCGCGAGCACAATTTTGAATACCCGTATCAGGCCTGGCCGGAGAGCGCGAGAGCGGGAGGGTCCGCCGCATGATGGACTTCGTGTTGGAAGCGTGGGTATCGGGCATCATCGAGGGGAAGAAGATTCAGTGGATGATGGGCAAAGGAGAGCCGTGGCAGCCGGGCGAGAAGCTGAAGTTGCTGTTTGCGGGCTACAACGGGACGCGTAATACGGGATCGGATGTGCGAGTGGAAGAGATGCTGCGGCAGATCCGGCGGATTCTGGGGCCGGAGAATGTTGACCTCGGCATGATGACGTTTAATTTTGACCGGTCGCGCGGATATTTCGAGGGGACATCGCAGGTGCGGCTGCCAGATATTTTTCCGCCCTTCCTCGCGAATGAAGTGCCTAAGCATCATGGCGTGGTGGCGTGCGAAGGTTCGATGTTCAAATCGAAATTCGCGAATGCGCTGGCGACCATGATGATTGGGTCGCTGGGGATCGCGGCGGCGGAGAACAAGTTATCGGTCGGCTACGGCGCAGAGGCGGGACAGATGGATCCGCTGGTCGCGAAGATGTGCGGGCGCTATTGCAGGAATTCGCTGGTGATTACGCGCAATGAGGAGTCACGTAAGATTCTGCGCGAACTGGGCGTCCCGACGGAATTGGGCACGGACACAGCATGGACGTTTGAGCCGCTGGGCACGGAGTACGGGCAGAAAGCGCTGCGCGAAGTCGGTTGGGATGGGAAGACGCCGGTGCTGGTCGTGTGTCCGATCAATCCGTTTGAGTGGCCGGTGAAGGCGTCGGTTGCGAAGGCCGCGCTGCACAGCCTAACTGGCGCATACAAGGAGAGCCACTACCGCGGGCCCTACTTTCATCATGCGGGGCCAGAGGCAGACCGGGCCTACGAACATTATTTGAGTTCAATTGCAAATGCGGTGGCCGCGTTCCGTCAGAAGAAGAATGTGTTCGTGATCATGGCGGCGACCGAACGCATGGATGCGCGGCCTTGCCGGCGTATATCGGAGAAGCTGGGCGGAGTTCCGGTGCTGACTTCTGACGATTACAACATGTACCAATTGGTGAGTATTCTGCGGACTTGCCGCATGATGGTGTCTTCGCGCTATCACGGGATTGTGACTTCGATGCCGGCGTTAGTGGCGTCGGCGGGAATCACGATGGATGAGCGCATTCGGAATCTGATGAACGATCGCGGGCATCAGGAGTTGCTTATGAATGTGGATGATCCGGACCTGGAGGCGCAGACTCTGACGGCGCTCGAAATTCTGGATCAAGATGGCGAGAGGATTGCCGACGGGATTGCGCGGACCGTTGTAAGGAATTTGAAATTGATGGCACGTATGGGCGTGTATTTCGAAGAAGAAGTGCAGCGGCGGTATCCGGAGTTTCCTACCCGGCGCGGTGAATGGAGCTGGGAGGATTATCTGCCGCCGATGAGCGAGGGGTTGCGGGGGCTGGTCGGGGCCTACGGATAGAGCTCGCGGGGAGAATGCCTTGCGGCGCCGGCGGTGAGTTGAGCGTGTAGGGGTCCTTCGACTCCGCGAGAGCTTCACTTCGTGAAGTTTTCGCTCCGCTCAGGATGACAAGTTTGTAAATCGATGACTTTTCTTGAAAACATTTTTGCGAGCCTCGAGCGCAGCGGCGATGTTGTCGTGCTGCAGGAACTGCGCGACGGGCAACCGGTTTCACTTACCGCCCAGCAGTTGCTTGGTCAGGTGCTGGTGGCGCGGGCTTATCTGCGGCGGCTGCGTCTGAAGAAGGGCGACCGTTGCGCGCTGCTGGCGCATAACTCGATGCAGTGGGTGGCGATGGATCTGGCCGCCATGGCGGAGGGGCTGACGGTGGTGCCGCTGTATGCGCGGCAGGCGCCGGGTGAACTGGTTGCGATGATGAAGGATTGCTGGCCTTCGGTGATTGCTTGCGGCGAGCAGTCGCTGGCCGATGCGATCGTGGAAGCGTGGCCTGAGGCGCCCCCGCATTTCTGCTTCGAAAATGTTTTCACGGCAGGGCGCGGGCCGGTGGAGAATCCGGCGCTGGCGGTTGCGGAAGAAGACGTGGTGACGATCATCTACACCTCGGGCACGTCGGGCGAGGCGAAGGGCGTGATGCTGAAATCGGGCAACGTCGGGTACATGCTGGGCTGCACTTCGGGGCGACTGGATCAGCTTATGCAGGGGCGTCCGGGGCAGGACGCCGTGTTTCATTACCTGCCGCTTTGCTTTGCGGGCTCGTGGATCATGATGCTGACCTGCCTGCTGCGCGGCAGCAAGCTGACGTTGAACACGGATCTGGCGAAGATCGCCACCGAGATGCGGCAGGCGGCGCCGGATTATTTCCTGAATGTTCCCGCGCTTCTTGAACGCATGCGCAAAGCCGTCGACGAGCAGCTTTGGAAGACGGGTGGATTTCCGTTGAAGGTGTACACCAAGGCCAAGGGCGCGTGGGTACGGCGGCAGGAGGGCAAATCGCGCGCTGGGGACGGGTTCTGGCTCGGGCTGGCGAATCGGCTCGTGTTTCCTACGATCCGAAGAAAGATGATTGGCGGTAAGCTGCGCGCGCTGATTTGTGGCTCGGCGCCGCTGAGTGTGGAGACGCAACTGTTTTTCATGATGCTGGGCATCCCGGTCTTGCAGGTGTACGGGCTGACCGAAACTACGGCGATCTGCACTATGGATGATCCGGATGCGCCGGTGATTCCGGGACGCACGGGAACGGCAATTTCGGGTGTGGAGATGAAGATCGCGGACAATGCGGAGATCGTGGTGCGCGGGCCGAATATTTTTCCGGGATACTGGGATCGCCCAGAGGAGACGGCGAAGGTGCTGCGGGATGGCTGGTTTCATACCGGCGATCAGGGCGAAGTGGACGCGACCGGAAACTGGAAGATTGTCGGCCGCATCAAAAACCTGGTTATTCTTGGGTCGGGGCACAACATCGCGCCAGAGCCGATTGAGGATAAGATTCTGCACGAGTTGCCGGGCGCGATTCAAGTGGTGGTCGTGGGCAATGGGCGCGGATATCTGGCGGTGCTGGTCACAGGCAAAGTGAGCGGCGAGAAAACGCAGGCGGCGTTAGACCTTGTGAATCCGGGCCTGCCGCATTACAAGCAGGTGCGGGCGTTTCATTTGGTGGAGGAAGCGTTCACCATCGAGAACGGGCTGCTGACGGCGAATGGAAAGCTGAAGCGCGACTTGATTGCAGAGCAGTTTCGAAAGGAAATTGACGCGATGTACGAGGCCTCGAAGAACCACGCCTCGAACCAGGCGGCGACCGCGTGAGCGACTTCAAAGGGCAGACGCTTTCGTGGCAGATCGTGAATGGAGCGATTGAGCTTGCGTTGCATCGCGATCCTTGTAACGAGATCGGTTCCCTCACGCTGGACGAGTTGGAGAAATTTGCAGCGGCTCTGCCTGAGCTGGCGAATGAAGCGCATGCGTTGATTGTCCATTCGACGTTGAAGGCCGGGTTTTCGGCGGGAGCGGATTTGCGCGAACTGTTTCAGCGCGGGCAAGAGATGGAAAAGGGTGCGGCCCTGCGCGGACTGCGGGAGTTTCTGGAGCGCATTCATTCCGTGATGAACACGCTCGACGCGGCGCCGCTGACGACCATCGCGGCAGTACACGGGGTGACGTTTGGCGGCGGGTTCGAACTGGCATTGGTTTGCGACATTATTATTGCTGATCGCATGGCGCGATTTTGTTTTCCGGAACTGCGGCTGGGGCTGATTCCGGGATTTGGTGGGATTCCGCGGCTGAAGCGGGATTTGGGGAATGCTGTGGTGCGCGATCTGTTGCTCACTGGGCGCAGCTTCAATGTGATGAAGGCGCAGCAGATCGGGTTGGTGAGCCAGATTGCCGCCGAGGGCGAGGCGCTACGGGTGGCACGCGCCACGGCCAGCCAGGTGGGGAAATTTGATCGGCGGACGGCGGCGGCGGCGAAGCAGTTTGTGAAGCCGATTCCGTATGAGGAGTTGAAGCGAGAGATCGATATTTTCTGCGACCTTTATTCGCGCCCAGCAGTCGAAGAAGGGCTGCGGAAGTTTGTTGAAAATGAGAGCGCACAACCGTATCTGCCGTGAATTTGTAATTTGTAAGTTGAAGGACATCACGCTTATGTCAGCGCCTACTGCCGATCATACACTCGAGGAGATCCTGAATCTTGCGGCTTTGCATTTCAAGGTGCCGCGGGAAAAGCTCACGCCCGACGACGACTTTTTCAAGACGCTGGGAATCGACAGCCTGCAGGCGCTCGATTTGTTGACGCGGCTCGAGCATCACTTCCGCATCGAGTTGCCGGACTATGAACTGCAGGGCGTATCGGATTTTCGGACGCTGGCAAATCGGATCCGGGCGCGGCTTTAGCGTGATGAAATCAGAACAAGTGAATGCTTGATCTTCGCCAATATGCCAGCCTGGGTGCGGCGCTTAATGACGCGCTGGAGCGCTGGCCGAACGGAACCTGCCTGATTGAAGCCGATCGCGATCGCGAAAAAATGCGGCTTACATACTCTGACTTTAAGGAAATGGCGCAGCCGCTTTGCCGCGCGCTTGAGGACGCCGACTTCAAGGCAGGAGACCGGGCGGCCATCATCATGACGAATCAGTCGAAGTGGCTGATTTCGGCATACTCGATTTTTTTCTCCGGCGGCGTACTGGTTCCTCTGGATTACAAGTTGACTGCGGCGGAGCATCTGCAACTGCTGGCGCATTCGAAGGCGCGTTTTCTGGTGGTCGAGTACTACTTGTGGCGAGCGATTACGCAGTCGCCGGACTTCGCAAAACTTGCGGTGGAAATTGTGCTGGTGACGGAGGCGCCGCCGGGAGCGGACTTGCGGGGTGCTTATCGCTGGGAAGAATTTCGGCGAAAGGGCGAGCCGCGGCTGGTGGCGCGGCAGCGTGAGGATACGGCCTGCATCGTCTATTCGTCGGGGACGGGGGGGCGTCCGAAGGGATGCGTGCTCACGCACGACAGTTACTTGGAGCAGTGTACTTCGCTGACGGCGTGGTATCCCTTTTGGCCGGGCGTGCGCTATTTGAGTATTCTGCCCACCAACCACGCGATTGATTTCATGGTGGGATTTGTCGGGCCGTTCATCTGTGGAGCTTGCGTGGTCCATTTGCGGACGCTGCGTCCGGAATTTGTGCGCGATGCGTTTGTGCGTTATCACATCACCTATGTGAGCCTGGTTCCCATGGTGTTGAAGAATCTGGAACGCGGGCTGCGGGCGAAGTTTGATGAACTGAAGCCAGGCAAGCGTTGGATCCTGGACCGATTGATCGGGCTGAACAAAATGCTGACGCGACGGCGTCCGCATGTGAAGATCAGCCGGCGTCTGCTGCCGCAAGTACACAAAGCGTTTGGCGGAGAACTGCTGGCGTTGATTGTTGGCGGAGCATTTACGGACCCCTCGACCTTGCAGTTCTTCTACGATCTGGGAATTCCGGTGACTTGCGGGTACGGGCTGACGGAGGCTTGCACGGCGGTGACGCTCAACGATCTGAAACCATTTCGCGCCGATACGGTGGGGAAGCCGCTGCCCGGGACTGAGGTGCGCTTGCTGAATCCGGATGGCGACGGGATTGGGGAAGTGGCGGTGCGGAGCCGCGCGGTCATGTCGCATTATCTGGATGATCCGGAACAGACCGCGCAGACAATTGTCGAAGGCTGGCTGCTGACCGGCGATCAGGGACGCTTTGAAGCGCATGGGCATTTGCAGCTTGTCGGGCGCAAGAAAAATATGATCGTCACCGAGGGCGGGAAAAATATTTATCCCGAGGATATCGAGTCGGTATTTGAAGATCTGCCCGCGAAGGAATACTGCGTGTTTGCGGCGAACTATTTGTGGCCGCAGAAGACTCTGGGCAACGAGATGCTGGTGTTGGTGGTGCGGCTGGAGCAGAACCAGCAGTTCGACGATCGATTGCGCGAAGAGATAGTGGTGCAGAATCGGCGCCTCGCGGACTTCAAGCGTGTAGGCGGGTATCTGGTGTGGGAGAAGGATTTTCCGCGGACGGCGTCGCTGAAGATCAAGCGCGGAGAATTGGCGGCGGAGATTGGGGCGGGTGCGGGGCGGGCGGGAGTGGTGGAGATTTAGGCGTCAGCCATCAGTCGTCAGGAAGAATCGCTTCGAGCTACGAGCTGCGAAACCGAGAGCCAAACGCTTAACATGAACGAAACTTTTCTTGCCATTATTAATCCGGCAGCGGGTGGCGGGCGTTGCGGCGAGCGAGTGGGGGCGGCGCTGGATCGGCTGCACGCCGCGGGGATTGCGCTGGAGACGGCGGAGACGAGCGCCGCGGGACACGCCACGCACATTGCGCGCGAAGCCTATGGGCGCGGCTATCGGAAGTTTCTGGCGGTGGGGGGAGACGGGACTTCTTACGAGATCGTCAATGGCTTATTTCCGGATTCGGTTGTAGCGGATTCGTCGGCAGGCACTTCACCAGGTGCCCGGAAAGACGCCGTCGCAACGCTGAGTTTTCTCCCGCTTGGCACTGGCAATTCGTTTCTGCGGGATTTCGAGGATGGGGCTTCCGGTATCCGTGGTTTGGAGCACGCGATGCAGGCGCTGGAGGCGCGGCGTTCGCGGCTTTGTGATGTTATGCGCCTGACGCACAGAGACGGAGCGATCTACTACACGAATTTGCTGAGTGTGGGGTTTGCGGCGGACGTGGCGGCGCTGCGGCACCGGCGGTTTCAGGGGCTGGGCCAGTTCGGATATCTGCTGTCCATTTTTCTTGGTCTGGCGCGGCTTGATCGGCGGCCGTTTCCGGTCCGGTTGGATGGGCAAGGCGAGTTTGATTCGCGGCGCTGCTTGTTTCTGACGTTTAACAACAGCAAGTTTACAGGTGGCACAATGATGATCGCGCCCGACGCGGTCACCGATGATGGATTGGTTGAGTACGTGCGATGGGGGCCGATTGGGCGACTGGGGCTGATCCGGAACTTGGCGACGCTTTATGATGGCACGCACACGCGGCATCCGTTGGCAGAGCGGCAGGCGGTGCGGAGGGTGGAGTTTCAACTCGATGGGCCGGTGGATGTGATGGTGGACGGCGAGGTGCTGACGCTGGAGTGCCGGGCGATCGACGTGTTGCCGTCGGCGCTCCGGGTGGTGGTTTGAGGGACGGGCAAGTAATCGTGATATAAAAAATCCATGTCGCAAGAGCGAAGAGAACGGCAAAAAGAAAAACTTGGGATTAGGACGTCGAGCCGGAATTGGGGACGCATCGCGATCTATGCAGTGCTCATCGTGGTGGCGTTTGGACTGGCCTACTATCTCTCTAACCGCGCCGATCATAGGCACGATGCGTTCGCGCGCTGTCTGACAGACCGTGGCGTGAAGATGTATGGGGCGTGGTGGTGTCCGCATTGCCAGGAGCAGAAAGAAAAGTTCGGCGCGTCGTTCGAGTACGTACCTTACGTGGAGTGCGGCATCAAAGGCGACTTGCACGGGCGATCGCAGGTTTGCAGAGATGCGAACATCGAGCACTATCCCACCTGGCAGTTTCCGCCTACCGGCGAACGGGTGGAGCGCATTTTCAGTCTGGAAGAACTGAGCGACCGGACAGGGTGCGCGCTGCCGTGACGGATTTGACGCAGCGTCTGATGAGCGCGGTCGCCATCCTGGCAGTGTGCGGAATCGCGGTTTCGTCGGTGTCGCTGCAGCATCATTATGCAACCTCAAAGACGGCGTACTGTGACATCGGGGAGACTTTCAATTGCGACATCGTGAACCGCAGTGAATACTCGTCAGTATTTGGAATTCCGGTCGCGCTGATTGGGATGCTTGGGTACGCGGGACTGGTGGGACTGGCCACGGTGTATCGGGAGCGGCGCGAGACTCCGGCAATGCTTTTCGTTGCTGCGGCCGCGGGCTTGGCGTTTGCTTTGTACCTGACCTACATCGAAGCGCGGGTTCTGGGAGTCTGGTGCATTTTATGCTTGAGTTCGCTGGCGTTGATTGCGGCGACGACGATGTTGGCGGCGGTGATCTGGTGGAAGCGAGAGAGGGACGGGTAGCCGATACCCAGCCCCTCAAGGGGCGTCGACTTTGAAGAATTTCCGGTATCGCTAAAGCGATACCCTGATACGAACCGGTTCAATACTGATGCGAACCGATTCAGTACTGACACGAACCGATTCACTGCATGTCCCAGCCAACAACTCGAAAACTAAGAATAAAGACGAAGCCTGCCGCCAACGCTGCGATGCCGGTTCGGGCCGGCAACTTGTGGTTGCATGAGCTGAATAGTGGAATCTTCGGGAACACCCGCCTGTTGCGGGTTTGGCTGCCTCCCGATTACGACGGCTGGGGAGCGACGCGTTATCCGGTCCTTTATCTGAATGACGGGCAGAATCTGTTCGATCCGGCAACAGCCTTTGGCGGAGTGCACTGGCAGGTGGGCGAGACCGCTACGCGGCTGATCGCCGAACAGAAAATTCGCCCGCTCATTATCGTGGGCATCGATAACACAAAGGACCGAGTTCAGGAGTACATCCCGTACAAGTCAAGAGATCCCAAAGTTTTGAAAGCGAAGGGAAAATGCTATCCCGATTTCTTGCAGCGGGAAGTGATGCCGCTGATCGAAGAGCGGTATCCGGTGCTGAAGGGGGCGGAGAATGCGGGATTGGGCGGTTCCTCTCTCGGAGGCCTGATCACGTTGTACACGCAACTGGCTGCGCCGGGATTGTTTGGGCGACTGCTCGGCGAGAGTCCGTCTCTGTTTGTGGCGAACGGGAAGATCCTTGACGAATGCCGGCGCTTTCGAAACTGGCCGAGTCGCCTCTACATGGGGATGGGGACGCGGGAAACGGGGAACGCGGAGAAAAATGCGAAGATTGTCGGCGACGTCCGCGAACTGGAAACTATTCTGCGAGTGGCTGGCTTGGACGAACACCGGCTGAAGGTTCGCATCGAAGAAGGCGCTTCACACACTGAATCCGCCTGGGCGGCGCGGTTTCCGGAGGCGCTGGAGTTTCTTTATTCATCGTGAGCGTACAGGAACGGCAGTGGACAGCCTAGGGCGGCTGTCCCTGCGCGATTAGTTCGCCCAACGATGGTTTATTATTATCGGTCTTCTATTCAGAGTCATCTCTTCGGGGGTCGTCAATGAAGTTTCGCGGTTTGGTGGGGTGGTGTGTTCTGGTCATGGCGATGGCAATCTCGGCGGCGGCGCAGCCGTATAACGAAGCGCAGTTCAAGGGAATGAAGTGGCGCGACATCGGGCCGTATCGTGGCGGCCGCGTGCTGGCCGTGACGGGAATTCCCGGCAGTCCGTTTACCTACTACTTCGGCGCCGTTGCCGGAGGCGTGTGGCGCACCACCGATGGCGGCGTGAACTGGCAGCCGATTTCCGACAAGACCGTGATCTCGTCGATCGGCGCGATTGCTGTGTCGGAATCGAATCCCAACGTGATTTACGTGGGGACGGGCGAGTCCTGCCTGCGCGGCAATATCTCGTATGGCGATGGGGTTTATAAGACTACCGACGGCGGCAAGACGTGGCAGCATATCGGATTGAAAGATACGCAGCACATTGCGCGTGTTTGGATTGATCCGCGCAACCCCGACCATGTGTTGATTGCCGCGCTCGGTCACGCGTATGGGCCGAATCCGGATCGGGGCATTTTTCGCACGACTGATGGCGGCAAGACCTGGGAGAAAATTCTTTATAAGGACGACAAGTCGGGCGCGATCGATCTGGCGGTCGATCCACATAATTCCAACGTGATGTTCGCGGCGCTTTATCAGATCCAGCGCACGCCGTGGAGCCTGGAGAGCGGTGGCCCCGGCAGCGGACTGTACCGCTCGACCGATGGCGGAAATTCCTGGAAGCACCTGGAAGCGAAAGGTCTGCCGGAGGGCATTCTGGGGCGCATCGGAGTAAGCGTTTCGGGTGCCGATTCGAATCGCGTGTACGCGCTCATCGAGTCGAAGCAGAGCGGGCTGTATCGTTCCGATGACGGTGGCGAAAACTGGTCCCGCGTCAACGACGACCAGCGGCTCACGCAGCGCGCGTGGTACTTCACGCATATTTTTGCCGATCCGAAGAGTGTGGACACTGTCTACATGCTGAACACCGGCCTGTTCCGCTCGACCGATGGCGGCAAGACGCTAAACCTCCTGCCGGCGCCGCATGGCGATCATCACGGTTTCTGGATCGATCCGCAGAATCCAAATCGCATGATCAACTCGAACGACGGCGGGGCGACGATTTCGGTCGATGGCGGCAAGAACTGGTCCACGCAGTACAACCAGCCGACGGCGCAGTTTTATCACGTGGCGGCGGACAACGACTTTCTCTACAAAGTGTACGGTGCGCAGCAGGACAACTCGACGGTCGGCATCGCCAGCCGCACGGACGATGGCTATGTCGGGCGGCAGCACTGGTTCGATGCGGGTGGCGGCGAGAGCGGATACATTGCGCCCGATCCGCGAGACTCGAACATTATTTACGCGGGGTCGGGCGGCGGCGCGGTTACTCGCCTTGATCGCCGCAGCAATCAGGAGCAGGACATTACGGTGTGGCCGGAGGATGGCGCGGGCCACGGCGTTGGCGATCTGAAATACCGACTGGGATGGACGCAGCCCATCGTGATCTCACCGCATGATCCCAATGTTATTTACACGACCGCGGAGCTCGTCTTCAAGACCACCGACGAGGGCAAGACCTGGACGGCGATCAGTCCCGATCTGACGCGCAATGATAAAAGCAAGCAGGTTTCTTCCGGCGGCCCGCTGACCAAGGACAACACTTCGGTCGAGTATTACGACACTGTGTTCACGATCGCGGAGTCGCCTGTACAGAAAGATCTGTTGTGGGCGGGAACGGATGATGGACTGATTCACGTTTCGCGCGATGGCGGCAAGAACTGGACGAAGGTAACCCCCAAGGGAATTCCGGAGTGGAGCCTGGTAAGCCTGATTGAGGCTTCGCCGTTCGATGCAGGCACGGCCTACGCGGCGGTCGACACGCATAAGCTCGACGATCTGAAGCCTTATATTTTCAAGACGACGGATTTCGGCAAGACGTGGACAAAGATCACCAATGGCATTCCGGATGGCGCGTACACGCACGCCGTGCGCGAAGACCCGGTGCGGAAGAATCTGTTATACACGGGCACGGAGACTGGGATTTACGTTTCGTTCGATGGCGGAGCGAACTGGCAATCGTTGCAGTTGAATTTGCCGAACGCTCCGATCCACGACCTGATCGTGAAAAACGACGATCTGGTGGTGGCAACGCATGGGCGCGCGTTCTGGATTCTCGACGACATCACCCCGCTGCGGGCAGCGACTGCGAAAACGGCAACCGAAGCCGTGCTTTACAAGCCGCGGCTGACGTATCGCATGCGCTGGCCTGATTTCTTTGAGCGGCGGCAGCCGGTGGGCGATAATCCGCCGAGTGGCGCGATTGTTTATTACTATTTCCCAACCGCGCTGAAGGGCGTGGTATCGCTCGAATTTCTGGATGCGTCGGGGAAGGTTGTGCGGCGCTACTCGAACGAAGAGAAGAAGGAAGCGGAGACACCGCCGGAGTGGCCAGACCAGACGCCTCCCGACGAGAAGATTCCGGTCGAGGTGGGCGTGAACCGCTTTGCGTGGGATTTGCGTTTGCAGGGGCCAACTCCGCTGGCGGGAGAGCCCGGCGCGGAGTTCCGGAATCGCGGACCGATGGTGCCGCCGGGCGCCTATCAGGTGCGGCTGACGGCGGAAGGGAAGTCGTACACGGCGCCGCTGGAGTTGAAGGCGGATCCGCGGGCAAAGGTATCGAACGACGACCTGCAGAAGCAGAGTGAATTGGGACGCAAGATCGTAGCGGAGGTTTCCCAGATTCATGAAGCGGTCGCAACCATTCGCGAAGTCCGTACGCAGGCTCGCGGGATGGCGCGGCGTTTCGGCGACGACACGAAGTACGCACCACTCGTTTCGGCGACCAAGGACTTCGACAAGAAGAGCCTCGATGTGGAGTCACAGTTACTGCAAGTAAACTCGAAAAGTTCGGAGTCGAACCTGAACTACCCGGTGCTGATCGACGAGCGGCTGCACTCATTGTTGTTCAGCGTGGAGTCGGCCGATGCCGCGCCCACGAAACAGCAGTACGAGGTCTTCGAGGATGTGGAAAAACAGGCGCAGCCGCTGCTGGCGCAATACCACGAGCTGATGTCGAAGGACCTGCCGGCGTTGAATGAGATGGTGAACAAGCAGAGCGTCCCCGCGCTCTACGTGCCGGCGGGGAAGTAAGAAGAAGCTAATTCGGAAAATCGCTTTGGAAAGAGCACGGCTTCATCTCGTGCCAGCTCTCACACTGGGGAGCGAGGCCGAGCGGCGCTCGGCTTGGACGGGCGAGCCGCCCGTCCCCACACGATCTCTGCTTTCCTAACGACTACTTCTTAATCACGCCGCAGGCGATGCGGTCGCCCGCGTTGCCTGCGGGATCGGTCTTTTGGTCATCAGCATTGGCGTGCACTACGAGTGCTGTGCCGCCGTTGCTGAAGAGCGAATGGCTGTCTTTGCCGAGCGTCACGTCTTTATTCTCGGCTTTGAAATGGGCTTTGCCGTCCGCGCCGACCGTGAAATTGGGATTGTCGCCATTGTGGTGGCCTTCGGGATTCTCCAATCCATGCTTCTTGCCATCGGGATTGAAATGGGGTCCCGCGGACTTAAAGTCCGGGGCATCGCACTTCGCGTTCTGATGAAAGTGGATGGCATGTACGCCGGGTGGAAGATTCTCGAGATTGACCTCCATCCCGATTCCAGAGCCGGATTTCGACAGAGTCGCGGTACCCACGGCCTTGCCTTGGGCATCCTTAAGGTGAACCACAGTCTTGGCCGAACTGGCGGATGCGAGTGCGACCACAAGCAGTGTGAGCGAAAACAAGTGAGTGGTTTTCATGGGTGGATTATAGCGAAATCCGGGCCGCCCGCTCCAGACGCTCGCAAAGATGTGAATCTCCTTCGGATACTCTCATAGCGGAGCACGTACGGGATGTCAGAAGGCATACTCTGATACGAACTGTCCTTGCACCGCTGTTGGTGTTCCTGCGGGGATATTTATCTCATCACCCTATCGACGTTGGCATGGTCTGGCGCAGAATGCGGAGCAATGTGACAATAGGTGAATGCAAAGATCTCTCATTACAGCCTTACTATTGGCCGCGGGGATGATGCTGGTCGGGGATGGCTATGCCCAGCAGACTCCGGCAGCAAGCACTCCGGCGGCAACGACTCCAGCGGCTCCTGCAGCCACAACTCCGAAAGCGGCCACAACCGCGAAGCCTCCCGTGAAGAAAACGGGAACGGCAGCGAAAAGCGCGGCGGCTCCGGCGCTTACGACACGAAAACAAAAGTTCAGCTATGCGCTGGGAATGAATATCGGGTCTGGACTCGGGGCGAACCTGAAAAAGCAGTCGGTGGAGGTGGACTCGACGCTCCTATCCCAGGGATTGAAGGACGCGATGTCCGGTGGCAAGACGCGTCTGACGCAAGAAGAAGCGCAGGCCGTGCTCAAGGAGGTTCAGACGGAGGTTCAAAAAGAGCAGCAGACAAAAATGAAAGAGGCTGCAGATAAAAACAAGGGTGAAGGCGAAGCCTTTCTGGCCGCCAACAAGAGTAAAGACGGCGTCGTTACGTTGCCTAGCGGTTTGCAGTACAAGATTCTGACAGCCGGCACCGGACCGAAGCCCACGGCGAGCGACTCGGTCAAGTGCAACTACCGGGGCACGCTCATCAATGGCACGGAATTTGACAGCTCCTACAAGCGCGGGCAACCGGCGACATTTGGAGTCGGTCAGGTTATCAAAGGGTGGACGGAAGCGCTGCAGCTCATGCCGGTGGGATCGAAGTGGCAGCTCGTCGTTCCAGCGAGCCTTGCGTATGGTGAGCGGGGCGCGGGCGCCGAGATCGGGCCCAACGCGACCCTGATTTTTGAGGTCGAACTGCTGTCGATTGAGGAAAAGGCGAAAGACGCCAAGAGCAAAGACGACAAGACCGATGATAGGGCTAAAGACGAAAAGAACGACAAGCCCGAAGAGAAGAAACAGTAACGCGATCTCCCGGGGGGTACGGACATTCGCGTCCGTGTCCCCGCCCGCCTCAGGCAACTGCCTAACAACAATCTCACCGCTCTATGCTCTCAAGTACGTGACGTGGACATATCCGCGCTGCGGGCTTCTATTCGTAGCGCAGGGCTTCGATCGGGTCGAGGCGGGAGGCGCGGATAGCCGGGACCATGCCGCTGATCAGTCCGACGGCACTGAGGATGAGGACGGCGACGATCAACGTGACGGGGTTGATCATGAGGCGGATGTCGCCAGCCTCGGCGTGTTTGGCCATGGCGCTGTAGAGGGTAAGTCTGCCGACAGAAAAAGCAACGACGTAAGCCAGAAGGATGCCGAGAAGCCCGCCGATGAAGGTAATGGTGAGCGCCTCCGCCAGAAACTGGAGGAAGATATGGCGGCGGCGCGCGCCGAGCGCTTTCTCCACTCCGATTTCGCGGGTGCGCTGGGTAACGGAGACGAGCATGATGTTCATCAGGCCGACGCCGCCGATTCCGAGAGTGAGGGTGCCGATGAAGGCGAGCAGGATCTTGAGGCCGATGGTGATGATCTCGAACTGATGAACCTGCTCCATAAGATTAAAGACAAAGAGGGCGCGGCGGTCAGCGGGATTGAACTTGTGCTGCGCGGCCATGATGTAGCGCACGGATTGCTCGATCCGTTCATAGTCGTTGGTCTCGTAATTGAACCAGACGGAGTCGAGATAGTGGGTGTCCTTGAGGTCACTCATGGTGGTAAAAGGAATGTAGACAACGCGATTGATATTGTCGTCGCCCGCCTGCATTTTTGGGCTGAGAATACCCACGACTTCAAAGCTGATGCCATCCAGGCGGATGTGCTCGCCGAGCGCGTTGCGACCCGAGAAAAGTTTTTCTTTGGTTTCGGAACCGATGACAGCGACACGCGCTCGCTGGATCTGATCCTCCGAGTTGTAGAAACGTCCCTGGCCGAGGGTTAGAGCGCGGATGGCGAAAGTGTTGGGGTACTCGCCATTGACGCCCATGGTGAAAGAGCGAGTGTCATATTGCACGGTCGCCTGCTTGTCGCCGCTGGGAGTGATATGGGTGATCTGCGGGATGTTAGTGGTGAGCAGGTCGACGTCGTCCAGCGTGATGCGAATTTGGGCGCCGGCTTTCTCGCCACCCGCCTGCATGGTGGAGCGGCCGGGAACGACGATGAAGAGCTTGGTTCCGAAGTTGGCAAAGATGTTGGCGCAAGCGCGGCCGAAGCCATCGCCGTAGGCGAGAAGCATGACGACGGTGGCGATTCCCCAGGCCATGCCGAGCATGGTGAGCGCAGTGCGGCGCCGATTGTGGCGCATGGCGTTGTAGGACTCCTGGAGCAGGTCTTGAATCATTTGCAATTTGTGATTTGTGATTTGTAATTTAAATCCCGCGGAACTTCCATTACAAATCACAAATTACCAATTGCAAATTCTTTATTCCTGCCTCAAGGCTTCGACCGGTTCCAGGCGGGCGGCCTTGCGTGCGGGATAGAGTCCAGCGGCCACGCCGGCGAGAGTAAGGCTGGCAATGGCCAGGATGGCGGTCTTTAAGACGAGACGGGGCGGGTCGAAGCCGCCGGGACCATTGTAATTGCGGAACATGGCCATGAAGCCGCCGATCAGGCCCATGCCGATGAGTCCGCTGCCCAGCGTGAGCAAAATGCCCTCGACGAAGAATTGCAGCATGATACTGCGATTGGTGGCGCCCAGAGCCTTGCGCAATCCGATTTCGCGCGTACGTTCAGTGACGGAGATGAGCATAATGTTGATGACGCCGATGGCGCCGAGAGCGAGCGTGACCAGGCCGACGGTCCCGAGGAATTCGTTCATCGCATCGAAGATGGTGCCCATCATTTGCGCTTGCTTGACGGTATCCCAACCTTCAAAGGCGTCTTCATCGTGATAATCGAAGTGGTGATTGCGGGCGACGACGCGGCGAGCCTCATCCTGAGCGATCAGGTGTTCGTCGGCGACGCGGGGCTGATAGTTGAGGAATGAAATCGCGTCGTATGATTCCTCGCCCTTGAGCGGGAAATCGCTGCGCATCACCTGGAACGGAATATAGCAGCGGGTGTTGGTGGAGTTATCGTCACCGCGGCCGACGCGCTTCAGAGTGCCGATTACTTCGAAGCGATAGCCATTGAGGAGAATGAACGAGCCGACGGCGGGACGCCCCGGAAAGAGGTTGCGCGTCATCTCATCGCCGAGGACGACGACGTCGCGTTTTTGAACTTCGTCGAGGCCGTTGAGCCAGCGCCCCAATTTCAGCGGGAGGAAGCGGATTCCGTTGTACTGCGGTTCGGCTCCAGTGAGTTGGCCGCTGGCGCTGGCGAACTCGCTGACGGCGTGTACTTCGTTGGTAACGAGGACGGGAGTGATGGCGCGGATGTGCGGAGCTTCTTTGCGGATGTCGAGGTAATCCTGGTACGTGAGCCGATACTGGCGGGCGGAGTTCGTGCTGCCCTGAACGGCCGGAGCGCGGCCGGGAAAAAGCATCATGATGTTTTCGCCGTACTCCGAAAGGTCGCGCTGGTTGCCGGATCTGAAGCCCTCGCCGAGGCCGACCAGCAGGAGCAGGGAACCGACCCCCCAGGCAATGCCGAACATGGTGAGGAACGAACGCAGTTTGTGCGCCCAGAGGGTGGCGAAAATCTGCGCGAAGATGTCGATCACCATTTGCATTGGGTTGATACTCGCGAACGGGGTACTGGGGCTTAGCCGTTAGCCTTCAGCCGTCAGCCTTCAGCCGTCAGCCTTCAGCCGTCAGCTCTCAGCTTTCAGTGAACGCGGGTTCCTAATCATTAGGATAGCAAGCCGGGGGGATGGGGTACACCACCAAAGTTCTGGCTCTATAGAGAACGGGATTCGGTCGGGGGGCGAGTTTTACTTGCCGGGGCGCCTATGGGGATCAGTTGCGGGTTTTCGTCGCGGACGGATATGCCGAACGTTTTCGGCCATTACGGTCCTGACCATCTTCTCCAGTTCCCAATATGGCGCTTCATTGCCATGCGCCCGGTCCTGGTTCGTTGTGCGTGTCGGTGTTGCAAGTTTCAAGTGGCTTTGGATTGTTCAGGATTATTCAGAGTGACGGGAGAATTCAGGGTGGAAGGGAAGGCGAAGCGCTTGGCCCCAAGAATGCTGGATGTAGTGGGAATCGAGTTTGTTGATGGTGGTCACTTGTGGCTGTAGACCTCCGCAGGGATGAGAATCATGAGAAAAATCGCGGTTTGCATTCTCTTCTTGCTTGCGCCGCTTGTCGCGCAACGTTTTGTAACCAGCGCACCGCCAGCCGCGGCTACTGTCCCGGTTTTTGAGGTGAGCGCCGGTTACACCTACCTCGCTTTGGATACACCATCACGACAGCGGGTCGGGCTTAGCGGAGTGGATGCCAACGGCTTTGTCGACTTCAACTCGCGCTGGGGAATGATGGTGGATTCGAGCTATGCCCGCACCGGCAACGTGCTCGGCACGGGACATAGCGGCAATGTTCTGAGCTTTCTAATCGGTCCCGTGTTCTATCCTGTGGATATTGGAAATACGCGGATCTTCGTGCACACTTTGGCTGGCGTCAGTTTGGTGAACAGCGCGGTTCCTGTCAAAGGAACTTATTACCTCGGTGGAACTGTGACTCGATTCTCCTATGCACTTGGTGGCGGAGTCGAACGCACGGTCGCCGGGCCGCTTGCCATCCGGGTGGGAGCTGACTATCTACGTACCACGTTTGCCAACTCCACCGCGGCTATGAAATTTCAGAACAATGTTCGCTTCGTCACCGGCTTCGTCTTCCGTTTCGGGAGTCGGTAGCGGTACTTTTAGCGGGATGCGCAAGAAGGTGATTCTCAATGCGCAGCCCCTAGCGGGCCCGGATTTCCCACAGCGGCGCGGTCTACCGCGTTACTTCTCGAGCAGCGTGCCGAGCACCGCGGGCCACCGCTTCTCGAAGTCGCCGTCGAGTTGGAGTCCGCGCTCTAACAGACCCTTGATTCGCTGTTGCGTTTCAGGCCATGTCAGCGCGGTCTCAAAGGAGGTGATGGCGTCGAGGAGCCGGTCGGCGGACGGCAACGAGACCTGGTTAACGAGATTCTTCGCGGCGGCGATGGCACGCCGGTCGAAGGAGGCGATCCGGCGCGCGAGTGCGTCGACGAAGCCGTCCAGTTCGGCGTCTGCAAGTGCCCGGTTGACGTATCCGTATCGTTCGGCGGTGTCGCCGTCGAAATCGTTCGCGCCGAGGATGATTTCGAGCGCCCGACCCCGACCGACCAGATGTGGAAGACGTTCCGCCCCGCCGCCGCCGGGATGCAGTCCCACCCCGACTTCGGGTTGGCCGAGTCGCGTGTTCTCGCGCGACGCGAAGCGCATGTCGCAGGCGAGGACGAACTCGCTGCTCACGCCCCGGACACAGCCTCGGATCTTCGCGATGCTGACCACCGGGGACTTGGTGAGACGCACGAACGTATCCATCAGGATCGGAAGTCCCGAAGCCCCGGCAGCAGTCATGATGTTCCCTAGCTTGCCCGTCAAATCAAAGTGGGAAAGGTAAAACTCCGAGTTCGCGCTTTCGAATACGACAACCCGCAAGCTCGGGCTGGCGTTCATTCGCACGAGCAGATCCTGTAGCGCTTCGAATATGCTGGCATCTACGATATTGAATGGCGGGTAATCGAACACGATCCTCCAGTACGCAGGCGTTTCCTCGATCACCCGCACGGGCGGCGCAGAATTAGTATTAGCCATCTGTTTCTCCCTTCTTAGAACTCGAAACCGCGGGACGGCGAGGTGATCTTCTTCCCTTCATAGGCACGCATGCGCGCGAGTGTGGGTTCGCTGACGCATAATTTCAAGAAGAGATTTCGTTCCAGTGCCAGTCCCTGTGCCAGCGGCGTCTCCATGGCGTTGCGGACGAGACGCTTGATGTAAGCAACTGATTCCGGCGTATAGGACGACAGGCGCCGCGCAATCTCCATGGCGCGTTCGAGAGCCTTGCCGCTGACGGTTTCGTGCACCAACCCCTTCCTTTCGGCTTCACGTGGAGAGAGGGGATCGCCAATAAGGATGTGCATGAGCGCCGCTGGCGTTCCGATGGTGCGTGGCAACCTTTGCGTGCCGCCAGCGCCGGGGACGAGTCCAAGGTGCGGCTCCAGGAATCCGATCAGGTAGTCTCCATCCTCAGCGATACGAAGATCGCAGGAGAGCGCGAACTCGAATCCACCGGCCAGGGCTGTGCCG
>Ga0210407_10001134_pt1 | contig 26013 bp, 17 predicted proteins | sample IncBWC27MmetaG_FD_150860 | JGI IMG/M metagenome (GOLD analysis project Ga0210407, IMG submission 150860) | Forest soil microbial communities from Barre Woods Harvard Forest LTER site, Petersham, Massachusetts, United States - Inc-BW-C-27-M | ecosystem: Environmental > Terrestrial > Soil >...
TGTCGATCTTGCCAGCGTTAAAGGAACAGGCCCAGATGGCCGCGTGACCGAAACCGACGTTCGCGCCGGAGCAAAATCGAAAGCGACTGCGCCGCAAAAACCATCCGCTGCCGCGAAACCTGCGCCATCAGTGAAACCTGGCGAAAGCGTGCGAATTCAGTTGAGTGGGATGCGTAAAATCATTGCGCAACGTCTGGTCGAGAGCCTCGGCCCGATTCCGCATTTTTACCTCACCATCGACATCAACGCCGGGCCGCTTATGGCTGCGCGCGAAGAATTGAAATCAGCTGGCGAAGGCGCCGATACCGCCAAGATTACTTTGAACGATTTCGTGTTGAAAGCAGCCGTGCAAGCCGCGGTCAAAGTTCCAAGAGTCAACGCCTCATTCGACGGCGACGCGTTCGTACAATACGCCGATGTCGATCTTGGCATTGCGGTCGCAATCGAAGACGGACTTTTGACGCCGGTAATTCGCGCTGCGCAAAACAAATCGCTCCGCGACATTAGCGAATTAGTGAAAGATCTGGCCAGCCGCGCGCGCAACAAACGAATGAAGCCGGAAGAATTCCAAGGTGGCACGTTCACCGTCTCAAATCTCGGTGGCATGGGCATCGACAGTTTCTCCGCCGTTATCAATCCGCCGCAAGGTTTCATTCTCGCCATTGGCAAGATCACGAAAGTCCCAGTGATCGATGACTCCGACCAAATCGTCGCCGGTCATCGTATGTCGATCACGATGAGCTGCGACCACCGCGTCATCGACGGCGCACTCGGCGCGGAGTATCTCCAAGAACTTCGCCACCTTCTTGAAAATCCCGCGCTGCTTTTGGTATGACCCTGCAGCCTTTACAATCGGTTGATTAGGCAGTTATTAGCGAGGAGCACGCCGTGATCATTCCGTTCAACACTGGGATTTATACGGTTCCGGAAGCATCGAAACTCACGAGGGTCGCTCCTCCGCGAATTCGTCGTTGGCTTAGGGGATACAAGTTTTTTTCGGGCGAACGCGAACATGTTTCACCTCCCGTTTGGCGAGGCCAACTCCAACCAGTTGATGGCGCGTTGGCTTTAGGATTTCTCGATTTAATGGAGCTCCGGGTCGTCGACGCTTTTCTCCGTGCTGGAGTTAGTTGGAAAACTCTTCGTGAAGCAGAGCGACGAGGTTCAGAACGCTTTCGAAGTACCCATCCCTTTTGTACTCAACGTTTCGAAACAGACGGGCGATCGATTTTCGTCGACATCGGTGCGGATTCGGATGAGCCAATTCTGCTCGAAATAATCAACGATCAGTCAGTCTTTGATGCGATCGCATCCCCCTTCTTCAAAGATCTGGAGTTCTCCCAAGATCAGGCCTTAGAACGTTGGTGGCCGTTAGGTGATCACCGGGCAGTCGTGGTTGATCCGCGGCGTGCATTTGGCAAACCAATAGTTGTCTATCGCGGCGTGCCGACGGCGATTTTGTCTGGCGCCATGAAGGCATCAAGTTCGATTGATGAAGTTGTCTTTTGGTACGACGTCACCAAAAGTTCAGTGATCGACGCAGTCGAATTTGAGGATTCACTGAGTCACGCCAAAGCTGCGTGAGGTTTTTTCTCGATAACTGCATCGCGCCGCGGATTGCACGTGCGTTGCATGCAGCGGTCTATCCCGACAACGAAGTCGTACACCTTCAGGAGAAGTTTCCGCCAGACATCCCGGACGAGGACTGGTTTGGGAAACTCAGCACAGAAGGCGATTGGATCGTCATTTCTGGAGACGCGAAAATCTCTCGGAGCGCTCACGAGAAACAAGCCTGGTTGCAATCGAGACTGACTGTGTTTTTCCTAACGAAAGGCTGGATGAATATCCCGCCATTCGAACAGCTTTCGAAGTTGAGTCACTGTTTTCCGCAAATCGTGAAGCTGTCTGAAAAGGCACGGGCAGGCTCCAGCTTCACCGTTTCTGTTCACGGCAAAATAAGCGAGATCTAAGCGTTATGGTTTTATGGTGAGGATTAACGGCGATGGTCTGGGGCCGTTGTCTCCCACGTCATGAAGTCATCCAAAGTTTGGCGCGTTCTTCGGACTGCTAACGCTAGGACGGTGGCATCATCGAGAAAGCCAAGCGCTGGAATTGCGTTGGGAATCAAGTCGAGCGGATTCACGACGTAGATGATGGCGGCGATGATTACGAGCGACATGCTCTCGTCCACGTCGCGGTAATCGCCCTGGTAATAGGTGCGGATCAAACGCAGCATGGTCTGAAAATATGGCCACGTCTCTTTAAACGGATCTCTCGGCAACGACGCGGCCTCCTTCGCCGCTTCCTGGAAGAGCGCGCGCAAGCGCTGCGGATCCTGGAAATAGGACTTCGCGCTTTTCACCGCTTCCGCGAACTCCGCTTAGAGCCGCTCTTTTAGAATATGAGTGCGATCCTCCTTTATCTTGACGGGAGGCTTTCTTTTGCGGGATCTCATTTTCGTCTTTTTCTCATCTAGTGCTATGAAGCACCGCGATTCGTCGATGAGAAGCCGTTTTGTGCACGCTCGACCAGCGCCCCTAAGGTTTCGTTGCCAGGACAAGCGGTGAAGGTCCAGGCGCTTCGAGTTTGCGGACTTTTTTGAAGCCGGCTTTCTCGAGCCAACTTTTGATTTCCTTGAAGCTGAAGGTGTCGCCTTTCTCGGTGTTGACGAGCATTTGCACGGCGAACATCAACGATGGCAGTGGCTCGGTGCGCTCGTCGTTCACGAGCCATTCGGCGATGGCGATGGTGCCGCCGGATTTGAGCGCGCGGAAAGTTTTCTTGACCAACTGGCGGCTGCGTCCTTCGCCCTCGCTGTGCAAGATGTGGCCGAGCGTGGCGACGTCACAGTCTTTGCCGAAATCCGCTTCCAGCAAATCGCCTTCGATGAATTTGAAGCGAGCACCGACGCCGAACTTTTGCGTGATGCGCTTGGTCGTTGGAATCATTCCGGCCCAATCAACGGCGGTCACGCGGACGCGCGGCGACGTTTGCGCGAGCACAATGCCCCAGATTCCCGAGCCCGCGGCAAGATCGAGAACGCGTACTTCGTTTTTCGCTTTCGCGAGCTTTAAATGATCGGCGAGCGTCTGAGCGGTGGCGTAACTCATCGGGATGATGTTTTCCACCAGGCCGGAGAAGAATTCTGTGCCTTCGCCTTCTTGATTCACGGCCTGAGCCGGGCGGCCCGTGCGGACAACATCGCCTAGCTGCAACCACTTGGATACAAGTTGCGTCACGTTCTGGTGGAAGAAACCAGCAAGGGTGCCGGGTTTGTTACTCACAAGAAACGCCGCGCTCTCGGGCGTGAGCGAATATTTCTGATGTCGATCTTTCTTTAAAAGTTCCAGGCCGATGAGCGCATTCATGAGCATGCGCAGGCCGCGTTCTGAGGCGCCGGTTTCTTTGCTGATTTGGTCGACCGTCTTCGATCCGCTTTCTAGCGAATCGAAAACTTTGTTGCTGACCGCCCCAGCGATGATGAGCGGCGGCGCGTAGGCGAAACCAAATTGCATCAAGCGTTCGGGAGTGACTTGATTTTTCTTGGCGCCTTTCATTGACCTGTTTGATTTGAAATTTCGGGATCGTAAGATCGATAGGTGTGCGCTGGCAAATCGAATCAATGGTGAAGGAAAACTCACCGGAAACAAAATCTTTGCGGGCAGTTTCGTTCGTGGTGCATGCAACGCGCGGGGTGATCCGCAATCAAACCATGCGGCGCAAGACGATGTTCGCGGTGCTCGTGATCGCGCTCGTGCTTTTATTCTCGGGATCGACATTTTTGGCATCGATGCTCAATCCGCAGGAACATCCGATGCGGTTCGTCCTCTTCTGGTTCATTTGCGCATGGTTGACGCTGACCACGATTCTGCTGGCGATTTTCGACTTGCTGATGGTGCGGCTGGAGGCGCGGAAAGCGCAGCGGGGCTTGCAGGAAAAGTTTTCGCAAACCAAAACTCCGGACTCGCCAAGATCGACAATCGACGAATAATCGTAGCGTGAGTAAAGAAGCGATCGAAGCGCGAGCATCTGCGTCGCGCTCGCCGCGGCAAGCGAATACCAGCGAGCGAAGAGGCTACAAATCGCGCGAACAAATGGAGGCGACAGAGCGTGCCATGCTCGCGCCGTTTGCGCAGAAATCTGGGGACTCGCGCAGCCGAGAATATCCGGAGCCGAGTCACGCTTATCGAACGGAATTTCAGCGTGACCGCGCGCGGATCATTCATTCACGGGCGTTCCGCCGGTTGGAATACAAGACGCAGGTTTTTCTGAATGGGACCGGCGATCATCTGCGCACCCGGCTGACCCATTCGATTGAAGTCGGATCGATCAGTCGCACAATCGCCCGAGCATTGTCGTTGAATGAGGACCTCGCCGAAGCGATCGCGCTGGCGCACGATCTCGGGCATTCACCCTTCGGGCATTCCGGCGAAGAAATGTTGGCGGAATGTATGCAGGAACATGGCGGGTTCGACCATAATCGGCAGAGCTTGCGCGTGGTGGAGCTGCTCGAGAACGCTTATCCGAATTTTCCCGGCCTTAATTTGACCTTCGAAGTGCGGGAAGGTTTGCGAAAACATCAAGCATTCTATGATCCGCCCAGACCGGGCGAAGGGAAATATCGTTGTCCATCTCTGGAAGCGCAGATCGCAAACCTGGCGGATGAGATCACTTATTACAGTCACGATCTCGACGACGCGGTGGACTTTGAAATCTTGAGCGCGGCGCAATTGGAGAAAAATGCGGTCTGGCAAAGGAGCCATCGCGCGGTGCTGACACGTTATCCCGATGCGCGGGAGCCCGAGCTGCACAAGCTGATCATCCGCGACATCATTGATGTGCAGGTGCAGGATGTCGTCACCACCAGCGCGCGATCCATTCTCGATGCCGGCGTGCAAAGCGCAGATGAAGTGCGGCGACAGCCGACGCCGCTCATTCGTTACGGCGACGAATTGCTGGAAGCGAATCGCGAGCTGCGACGATTCTTGTATCAGAACGTTTATTATCATCCGCGCGTGGCGGAAGTGAATAAGCGGGCTTGCGAAATGTTGAGAAAAGTTTTTGAAACATACCTTGTCGATCCCGAACGGCTGGGCGAAGCGGCGGCGAAAAGGACCGATAAAGAAGGATTACATCGCACGGTCTGCGATTACATCGCCGGAATGACTGATCGGTATTTGATGGAAGAATATGCGCGGATTGCGGCGCAGTGATGGAGTAAAAATCGTCGGTCCGCTACTCCATCACTCCACTCTTTTACGCGGCCGCGCTGCCGCTTTCTTCGCGCAAATATTGAATCACCAGGCGGAGCCGCTGATTGACGGAAAGTTCTTCCAGGACGCGTTGGCGGCGCAGCGGATCGCTCACGAAGGTTGAGGCCATGAGATCGGCGAGCATTTCGGGATCGCTCAAATCGGAGAGATAGCGGGCAACTTTTCTGGGAAACTGACGTCCGTTGCCTTTGAATTTGTCGTAAAGCTCGACCACTTTCGCTCCGAGCGCTTCTGTTTCCACTGAGGACTGAACTTCAGATTCGAGTGGTTCGATCGTTGCGATCGGGAACGGCGTTACTTGTTCGAAGCCATTAAAACGGACGCGCTGCAAACCTTGCAGAATCAAATTGGAAGTGCCATCTGCGCGCCCGACGCAGGCGCGAATGAGGCCAGCGGTGGCAAGATGGAAAAAATCTTCCAAGGCGTGCCATTCCGGACAACTCGGTTTGATCAGCGTCACGCAAAACATGCGGTGATGGCTGAGCGCATGTTCGAGCATGTCGCGATAACGCGGCTCGAAAATGTAAAGCGGGAGCAATGCGTGCGGAAAGAGAATGGCCCCGGGAAGCGGCATGACCGGCAGTTGATCGGGAAGCTTCATCGGATGCAAACGTTCAACGTCTAACGCTCAACGTCCAACGTCGAATGTCACGGAGCGAAGGTTGACCTGCGATCCGGGCGCGGCCAAGGTGCGCATAATTTAGGACAGAACCGCGCCGCAAAAGTTCGCGCCGGGAGATGCCGCCCAGTTTGCCGATGCCCATCGCGCTCACGGCGAGATCGACATTTTTATTTGCAATGAAATCGAGCAATTGTGCGAGCTGGGCCGGTGTGTCGGTGCGCGTGGCAACCTTGAAAATGTCTGCGCCGCATGATTTCGCCGCGCGCGCCCTGGCACGCAAGCTGCGCGTACTTGGTGTGGAACGGAAGTTATGAAACGAAATGATGCGTCGCACATTTTTCCTGCGCGCGATCTCGAGCAACGAGCGGAGAGCTTTAGCCGAGCGCAGCTCGACATCAACATAGCGGGCTCGGGGCAAAAATCGCGAAAGCAATTCGTGCCGCTGTTTGATCGACAATTTATTCGCACCGCCTTCGCGCGAATGCCGCGCGGTGATGATGAGCGGCGCGGGTAACATCGATAATTTGTTTTCCAGTTCGTTGACGATGCCGACGAGATGATCCAGTCGCACCTCAAAAAGGTCGGGCGGGTTCCGCATTCGGATAGCGAAACGCAAGTCGTCCTGCGACCTGATTACGCCTACGAGGCGAGGAAAAGGGCGCCGTGCTTTGACCGATGTGCGTGCTGCCATATCTTTCTGTTTCCGGTGCGATCAAGTTGATGCCGAGGTCGCTTTTTCTAGCATGCTTGCACGACGACAGGAACTAAACACGCAGCTGCAACAGTTGATTGATTCCATTCTCCTGGCGCTCTCACTGGTGGCCGCGCACACCTTGCGCTTCTACAGCACGACCTGGTTCGATCTCGCCACTCCGATCGATCCATTCCGAAATTATCAATGGCTGCTGGTGGTGATCATGCCGTTCGGCCCGATCCTTTTGGATTTGCAAGGTTTCTACCAATCGCCGCTCAACAAAAGAAAATGGAAATCGTTTGGCCAGATCTTGCGCGCCATGATCTATCTCAGCATCATTGTGAGCGGCTGCGTTATTTTCCTGCGTTTTCCATTGGTGAGTCGATCGGTGCCGCTGCTCTTCATTTTGATTGCGACGTTGGTGCTCTTGATCAAGGAGCGAATCATCGTCGATTGGATTCGGAACAAAGCCCTGCGGGGCGAGCTGCGTGAGCCGGTGCTGTTGGCTGGAATTCCAGAGGATATCGCGGCGCTCGAACACTCTTTCAGTCCCGAGCAGCACCTGCTCATGGACGTGGTCGCGCGGATCGACATCGAGAAGCAGCCGCTTTCCAACCTGGTCGAAGCCATGCATCGCCATGCAGTCGCGCGCGTAATTTTTGCCGCCGGTCATAGCCAGCTCAACCGGGTGGAAGAAGCGATCGGCGCCTGCGAAGTGGAAGGCGTCCCGGCGTGGGTGGTTGCCGATTTTATTCGGACCTCGATCGCGAAACCGGATTTCGACGCATTCGGAGGTCGTCCCATGCTAGTCTTTCGTTCGACACCGGACGTTTCCTGGACTTTGCTCGTCAAGGAGATCATCGACCGTGTGGGCGCTTTCGTGGCACTCCTGCTTTTTGCAATCCCGATGGGGATCGTGGCCTTAATGATTCGTATCACTTCACGTGGTCCAGCCGTTTTTCGACAACGCCGTGCGGGCAAACACGGCAAGCCATTCGTCATGTACAAATTCCGTTCGATGTCGGACGATGCCGAGATGCGGCGGGCGGAGCTGGAGCCGTTCAATCAGATGCAGGGGCCGGTGTTTAAAGTGGAAGCCGATCCGCGCATTACCCCGCTCGGCCGCTGGCTGCGTCGCACGAGCTTTGATGAGCTACCGCAACTGGTGAATGTATTGATGGGCGATATGAGCCTGGTTGGTCCGCGTCCGCTGCCGCTTTACGAGGTGGAAAAATTTGAAAATACAGCGCAACGGCGACGGTTGAGCGTAAAGCCGGGCTTGACCTGTCTCTGGCAGATCAGCGGGCGCAATCGAGTGCGAGATTTTCGCGATTGGGTCAAACTCGATCTTGATTACATCGATCATTGGTCGCTCGGGCTCGATTTCAAGATTTTGCTGCGAACCATTCCGGCGGTACTTTTAGGCTCAGGCGCGAAGTGAGGCGCGTACATGTACGTTAATGATGTAGTATAGAGAGGGGCGCGAAATGGGTGCCGATCCGTTCTATTGCTGCGGCACCTCACGCGGCAGCATCCTTTCGACGTACTTGGCCAAGAGATCGAACTCGAGGTTGACCGGATCCCCCACCTGGGCGCGCTCGAGGTTTGTGTGGCGTTTCGTGATGGGAATGATCCAAACGGCGAAACTTTTCGGCAAGACTTCGGCGACGGTGAAGCTGATCCCGTTGATGGCAATCGATCCTTTGTAAACTACGTAATGGGCAAATTCGACGGGTAATTCAACTTCCAGGCGATGATCCGCGCCGCTCTCTTCGAAGGCCAGGATTTGCGCCATGCAGTCGATGTGGCCCTGCACAAAATGTCCGCCGATGCGATCATCCGCGGCAAGGGCGCGCTCGAGATTGACCGGGCTCTCGCGTCGCAATGTTTTTAGATTCGTTCGGTCGAGCGTTTCTTCGAGAAGATCGAAAGTGAGCTGTTCGCCGCGGTGTGCGCTGATGGTCAGACAACAGCCATTCACAGCGACGCTGTCACCGGTTCGAATCTCTTGCGCGATGCGCGGCGCGGCAATTTGCAATTGCGTCCCGCGATCGCTGGCGCGAATCCAAAGCACGCTGCCGACTTCCTCGACAAGACCGGTGAACATCGATCAAATTTTAGCCGGGTAACGTCAGCCAGCAAACCAGGAACGCACCGGCAGGAGCGCGGACTGCAGACAAACTGCCAAGATTCGCGAATCACGGCGACAGTTATAGTCGTGATGCCGGAATTCTAAGATATTAAGCGAAGAATTTTCGATGGAAGGCATTGATAGCGCGAAGCGCACGTCGGGATTTGGTCTAAATTACGGTCACACCTCCATGAGCACGCAGGCCCGTGGCGCTCGGTGAGAGCGACATTGATTTTTTCTTTGGATTGAGAGATTCTGTGCGCTCGAGCAGATGCAGCACGTTACCGCGTTTTCCCGTCCGCAGACCGTACCGGCAGTGCCAGCGAGTGGGCCGGCACCTAAGATCTGGATCCTGAACAGCTGGCGCGACCTGATTCTTTACGTCGGCACACCGCTTTTGCTCGTGCCGATGTTCGCCCTGGCACAGGCCCGCTGGAGTGCACAAGACATCTACGTTTTCGTGGCTGCGTTCGGCGCAATGGGACATCACCTCCCGGGGATGATTCGCGCCTACGGAGACCGCGCATTGTTCGGGCGATTTCGCTGGCGCTTCATAATCGCGCCGATCTTTTTGGTTTGCACCTGCGTCGCTTTCTACTGGTGGGACCTCAAAGGGATCGTTCTCGTCGTATTCTTCTGGGGCGTCTGGCACGGCATGATGCAGACCTACGGGTTCTGTCGCATCTACGACGCGAAAATGGGCTCGTTTGCCGCGCTCACCCGCCGCCTTGACTTCGCGACATGCGCAATCTGGTTTGCTGCGGCGGTCCTTCTGTCATCGCCGCGAATGACCGACACACTCGAAGCGTATTACGCAAGCGGCGGGCCTTATATTTTGCCGGGCCTGCTGCGCGCCGCGCAGCAGATAATGCTATTCACCGCCATCGCGGTTGCGATTTTGTTCTTGATCAACTTCGCGCGGATGTGGGCGCTAGGAAAACGGCCCAATCCAGTGAAGCTGGCGCTGGTCGTCACGAGCATCGGGTTCTGGTGGTATTGCAATAACGGCGTTGCAAACATTCTTGCCGGCATCGCATTGTTCGAAGTTTTTCATGATGTGCAGTATCTTTCGCTAGTCTGGATTTACAATCGCAACCGCGTCGAGAAGGACAGCAGCATCAGCGGATTCATGCGTTTTATTTTTCGGCGGAGCGGTTCGCTCGTGGGGTTGTACATCGGTCTTGTTTTCGCCTACGGCTCGCTCAGTTATTTCAACTCCCGTCTTGAAATCGATACAATCAAGCGTGTCCTCACTGGCGTTGTTACCGCATCGACCCTCCTCCATTTCTACTACGACGGATTTATTTGGAAGGTGCGGGAGAAATCGACGCGCGAGTCTCTTGGAATCACGGGCGGCGCTGTGACTGCCCGGTCAAACGAGTTTCTCCCAAGCTGGCTGTTGCACGGATTAAAGTGGGCGGCGGTGTTTGTTATTCCGCTCGGTGCGCTCTGGATTGGCCAGACGCGCGGTCCAGGGCCGGAAGCGCAGCGTGAGAGCTGGGTCGTGGCCGATCTGCCGGTTGGGGCGCGCCAGCATTTGAATTACGGCATCGCATTGCAAAAGGCGGGTCGCTTGGATGAGGCACTGCAAGAGTATCAGGTTGCGCTCGGCTTCGAACCCAGTTCCGCGAAAGCACACTACAACCTCGCCAATGTTCTGATGGCGCAAGACAAAATAGATGCAGCAGCCGAGCATTTTGCGCAGGCGCTTCGATTCGACCCCGAAGCCGGAGATTATCGCTACCATTACGCTTACGCGCTTGAGCGACTAGGCCGCAATGATGAAGCGCGGCTCCAATACGAAGCGGCGGTGAGATTCAAACAAAAGTCGGCGGATTATCATCAGGGTTACGCGGTTCATCTGCTAAGAACCCACCGGCTGGATGATGCAATCGCACAGTTTCGGCAGGCTTTGCGGTTGAAGCCCGACGATGTCGATGAGCATTACGAAATCGGAAACGCCTTGTCGGCCAAAAACCAACTGGAAGAAGCAAAGGCGCATTATCTTGAAGCGATCCAACTGGATCCCAAACGCGCCGACGTGCGCAATAATCTCGGCAACATCTATCTCCGGCAGGGCCAGGTTTCTCAGGCTGTCGTGCAGTACGAGGAAGCGCTGCGCCTTGATCCCAAATTTAAGACTGCGGAGGAAAATCTCCGCCTAGCCAAGGCGAGTGAGACGCGCTTTCAATCGCGCTCGTCGCCATAAGGACCTTGGGGATGCCGCGCCATTGATCGCGGTGCGAGGAGATCATTTACCCTAATTCCGCCGAACTACGGCTGCGATAGAATAGAAAGACAAAGATGCGTATTGCCGTTCTATCGGGTATTCTCTTCCTATCTGGAATTGGCGCGCTCATTTTCGAGACGCTCTGGCTCCGGCTGAGCGGCTTGGCCTTTGGAAACTCGGTCTGGGCTGCGGCTCTGATTCTTTCCAGTTTCATGGCGGGTTTGGCGCTGGGAAACGCGATTGCCGCGTCCTCGAGAATACGTCGCTGGCGGCCGTTACATCTTTACGCGGCGCTGGAAGTGGCGGTGGCGTTCTTTGGCTGTACTATCGTTTTTGCTCTGCCGCTGCTGGGCGATTGGATGCGTCCCGTTTGGCAAGCGCTGTGGAGCCATCACTCGGTGCTTCTCGGTCTGCGTTTTGTGTTGTCGTTTTTGATTGTGTTGGTGCCCACAACGGCCATGGGCCTGACGCTGCCCGTGTTGATGGAGGATCCGGTGTTGCGACAAACGAATTTCGGACGCGCCTTCGGTCTTCTTTATGGCTGTAACACTTTGGGCGCCATGGCCGGCGCCGTATTGGGCGAAGCTTACCTAATCGGGGCGTTCGGGCTCCGCGGCACTGGTCTTGCCGCAGGATTGGCGAGCTGCATTGCTGCATGCACGGCTTTTCTTGTCGCAAGGAATGACGCTGCAAATGCCCCGATTAGTCCAGAGGCAGAAATTCCTTTGCGCTTGCAACTAGGCTATCGACCTCCATGGCGTCTGCTTTTCGCCAGCTTGGGAACAGGCGCAATCTTTCTGTGTCTGGAGGTGGTTTGGTTCCGGTTCTTGCGCTTGTATGTCGCTTCCTCTTCAACTGCCTTTGCCGTAATGCTTGCGGTGGTGCTGGCAGGACTTGGATTGGGCAGCGTGGCCTGGGGTGCGATTCACCGCCGCTCTGCGCGGACCGACCACGTGCTGCCCGTTTTCTTGTTACTGGCGGCGGTGACAAGCCTTCTTTCATACTTGTTCTTTCCTGGGAGGGCGGTTCAAACGCGTGCCGGTTCGTTTGACGTCGCTTGGTGGAATATCGGGCTCGTCTCGCTCGTATTAATGTTTCCCGTCGCCTTTCTTTCGGGAATTCTCTTCCCATCTATTGTCGCGTCCGTTCAGGCCAGCGTGGGCGACCGAATGAATAGCACTGGCCTAACGACTCTGTTCAACACGACGGGGGCGGCGGCTGGTCCACTGCTGGCTGGTTTCGCGCTTCTGCCCACGATTGGTTTCCAATGGAGCCTCATATTCTGCTCTGTGGGTTATGCTCTGATCGGGATTCTTGTGAGCGAACGATCGAGTTGGTCATTTCGACGAGCAGTAGGCTTAATCATCATTGGGCTCTCCACGGTCCTGATTCTCATTCTGGGAATTTTCCCGTATCACCGCGACCAAGCGCACTTCGCCCATGCCAGCCGCCCTTACGAAATGGACGATTATGGGCGCTCGCTCGCGCATCCGATAAAGAAAGTGGAGGGCATCTCCGACACATTCCAATTGCTTCGGCGCGATCTTTTCGGCGAACCATATTACTACCGGCTGTTGACGAACGCGTTCTCGATGTCGGCCACAAATCCGCACAGCCAACGCTACATGAGGCTGTTTGCATATCTTCCTTTGGCTTTCCGTCCCGAATCAACTGACGTGCTACTCATTTGTTATGGCTGCGGGGTTACGGCAGACGCCTTCGTTCGCGAGTCGCATCTGAAGCGGATCGACGTCGTGGACATATCGAAGGAGGTGTTCGATCTCGCTGATTTTTATTCGGGCGTTAACTACTCGAATCCGCTGCGCGATCCTCGCGTCACTGCGTTTGTTCAAGACGGCCGCTTTTTCCTCCAGGCCAGCCCGCGGCAGTACGACATTATTTCTGGAGAACCGCCGCCACCCAAGGTCGCGGGTTCAGTTAATCTCTACACCGAGGAATTCTTCTCGCTCATGAACAGCCGGCTGAAGGAAGGTGGAATCGCGACCTTTTGGCTTCCAATTAACCAGCTCAAAGTGGCTGAAGCGAAGGCAATCCTCCGCGCATTTCATAATGCGTTCTCGAACGCGTCGGTCTGGGCCAGCGCCGATCAGGAATGGATTATGATGGGCATCAAAGGACCGGGCCGCGGAGTCAGAGAAGATGAGATGGGGCGCTTGTGGAGCGATCCGGCTACGCGTGCAGACCTAGTGCGCATCGGCATAGAAGTTCCGCAACAACTGGGCGCGCTTTTCCTGATGGACGGGGAAGAAATCGATCGCATCACACTTGATATAGCGCCTTTGACAGATTTTTATCCGAAGCGTCTGTCAGATGCGCCTTGGGATGAACAGGCGACACACCGCTTCGCCTGGCCCTACATGGAAGCCGCCGCCGCCGTTCACCGATTCCTTTGGTCTCCGCTGATCAACAGGATTTGGCCCGAGACGCTGAACAAATCACTTCACTCATTCTTTGCGGTCCGAGAATCGCGCTATCTATCTGAACTTATGGGCAGCAATAGGTTGGCTGAACTGGATCTTTACCTGCGCAATTCCCGCTTGCGCACGCCGGTCTTGGAAGTCTTGAACAGCGATGAATTCCGGCTCTCGATCGCTGAGCGGGTCGCGCTGAATTCCGAGAGCCCGCCCACCGAAACCGTGCCGGATTTGGTTGCCGGAGCACTGGCTTCGCGGCACGTCAGGGAAGCCATTCGGCTATTGGAAATTGGGAGAAATCGAGGATCGACAGGCGTCAATGATATATTGCTGCTCACGTATCTCTACTGCTTGAACGGCGATGTCGGCAAAGCGGAATCGCTGGCCGCCGACAACGCCGGATCGATCAAGAGAGATTGGTTCATCGATTGGTTGTGGGCAAAATTGGAGACAGATTTCGGATTTCGTCCTCCGCACTGATGTAGGTTGAGGTTGAAAGGCGCGTTCGCACGGGAACTGGAATTCCCCAGGACTCTTTTGTAAGGTCAACAATCGTGCACCGATTCCTTGTCTGCTTCGGGCGCGCGCCGCGCCGTCTAGCAAAATGAAACTTGGCCATAAAATCAGCAAACTCGCGCAACCGTTGACCTATCGGCGCGCCTGGCGGAGGGCACAACGCTCCATTTTCCGGCTTCAACTCGAGCCGTTGCGCGCCGGCATCGATGAAGAACGTCTGCGTGAAATTCAGCAACGCTATGCCGACTCGCCCGCAGGATACGCCAAGTACGCGAATGTTGATCCTTGGTTGAGACTGAATCGCGAACGCGTGCAAGATCTAAAACTTCATCGCTCCACGCCCAAGCGCGTGCTAGATCTTGGCTGCGGGGGCGGATTTTTTTTGTTCATCCTGAAAAAGCTCGGTCACTCGGTCCTCGGCCTCGATATAGACCAAGTGTCGCTTTACGCTGAGTTGCTCAATATTTTCGACGTGCCGCGCGTCGTGTGGAGGATCAAACCATTCGAAACGCTGCCTGATCTTGGCCAAAAATTCGATTGGATCACCGCGTTCTCGATCAATTTTAATTTGGACTATCCGGCGGAACGACTCTGGGGCCCAGCGGAATGGGATTTTTTCCTACGTGATTTGCAGCGACACCTCGCGCCCAGCGGCAAACTCTTTTTCGGGCTTAACCCGACGTTCGGCGACGATTACTATACGCCCGAACTGCGCGATTTCTTTCTGCGGCGGGGTGCGGATGTCGAGCGCGAACGGATCTTTTTCGAAAGAGGAGCGCAATTTTAACCTGGCGCGAGGGTGCAGTTCCAAATCGAATGCGGCGCTCTTTCGTGCATTCGGTGCACGCATCCGTTCACAATGGATATCGCAGCCCTTGATGTGACCACCGCTTGGAAACTATCCGGTCCTCGCAATGAAGTCGAAATTGTCAGCAGTCGGTGGTAGAAAAAATAATCCGCCAAGTGGCGCATGGATGGCACGCAATCTGCACCTCTTTCCGAATTTCATGGAAAGCGCACGATCGACTTTGCGTTGCACCGCTGACGAAATTGGAGCAGCCGACGGGCACCGGGCGCCTACAAAAATTTTTTGATTTTTTTCTAGGCGTCGGTTGCGAAATCCGATAAAACGACAAAAAACAACACACATTGTGACAAATGACCACGGTGGCCCGTTCAAAAAAATATTCAAAAAAGTGAAAAAAAACCTTGTCAGACTCAAAAATCTTGCCTAATCCCTACACAAACCTAACCAAACCCATGGAGAAACCAATGATAAAAAACGTGCTAAATAAACTTGGAACCATTCGCGTTGCCTTTGCGGCGAGCGTTGGATTTCCTTTAATTTTCGCATCGAACGCATTCGCTCAGCTGCCAGCACCGGCGGCTCCAACGGCGCCGACTACGGCAGAAGCCGAGCGCGTGATCGTGACCGGTTCGAATATTCCGACAGCGGAAGAGACCGGGCCAAATCCGGTGGACACGTATCGGCCACAGGACATCGAGAAACTGGGCATTCGCAACGCAACGGACCTGACAACTTTTCTGCCACAGGAGGCAGGCGGAACGATCAACCAGAACATCGCGAATGGTGGTGACGGCACTACGCAGATCGCCTTGCGCGGTCTGCTCCCGAAAGAGACTTTGGTCCTCATAGATGGCAAGCGCTTTGCAACGGCTGCACTGAACGGCGGCTACGACATCAATCTCATTCCGTTCTCGATTGTCGATCACCTCGAAATCCTCAAGGATGGCGCCTCGGCTGTCTATGGCGCCGACGCGGTGGCTGGTGTGGTCAACTACTTTTTGGTCCACAAGTTCCGTGGGCTTGAGATCGGGGGCAGTTACGGGAACACAAACATGGGAGCATCCAATGACATGGGTGAGTGGCAGGCATGGATCAAAGCCGGCACCGGAGATGACAAGACCGACATTGTCGTCGTCGCTGATTTCTATCAGCGTACCGGCGGCCTCTTCAGCGCCGACCGTAACCTTTCGGCCAACGGAAATTTCACACCGTTTGGAGGATTTGACGCCCGAAGCGGGAACGAACCTGGCCGCGTTGGAAGCTTCCGCTTGATCCCGAAATTGTTTTTCGGCTCGACCTCGCCGCCGCCACACTCGGCGCCAAACGCCGCGACCTCTCCGTTCTATATCAATCCAAATACGATCGATCCTTACCCGGATGGGAACTATCAGTTCTTTAACTTCGGGGCTTTCACGCCAGCCCTTCCGCCGGCGGATCGGCAAACGTTCTACGGTTCCTTCACCCGCGACCTGTGCGACAAATACCTGGTGGTGTTTGGAGACTTTAAATATGTGCGTTCGTTTTTCGATGCATCCCTGGCGCCTGCCCCGTTCACGCCCGACCCGTTCCACGTTCGCGGTAATGGTGATCTGGGCCCGAACTTCAGTCCAGCCGGCATTAGTGTGCCAATCCAGAATCCGTTTAATCCGTTCACGGTCGCGAACGCAACTTTGGATATTAACGGAGTCCCGGTCCCAATGACTACGGGGGTTCGTTACCGCTCCCTTAACGAAACCGGACCCAGACATGAACAGGACACTTACATTGATACGCTCTTCGATATCGGGCTCAAAGGTGAGATGGGAGAATTTGGCGATTATTTCAAGAATTGGGACTGGGAGCTCGGTTTCCGTTACTCCCGGAACGATGCGACGGACCTATCCATAGGCGAGGTCAGCCAGCCTGGGCTGCGTGATGCGCTGCTGGATACGAACCCGGCCACGGCGTTTAATGCGTTCCTCGGCCAAGCGGGTAATAACACGGCGGCAGCCAGAAACAGGGTTTTTGTCAACCTGCATAACACTGGCGCCTTCGAGTTGCCTCTCTGGTATGGCAAGATTGACGGTGAACTGTTCAATCTTCCCGCCGGACCGGTCGGCTTTGCGCTCGGCGGTGAGTACCATGGGGAAAGGTGGGACCGGTATCCTGACTCGCTGAATACGACATTTCAAACGATTGGCTCGACGGATTTGGAAGGCTCAAAGGTGAACCGCGATGTTAAGTCCATCTACGAGGAAGTGCGGGTCCCGATCACCAGTCCCACATGGAATTTCCCCGGCTTCTACAGCTTTGAGATTGATTTTGCCGAGCGCGAGGAATGGTACAACAACAATACCTCTTCAACTTTAGCCATTCCCGCGGCACACACCAGCTACAATACGCAGAAACCGAAGGTGTCCGTTCGCTGGGAGCCGCTTGATCCCAAATGGATCGGGGCGCTGACCTTGCGTGGCAGTTACACCGAAGCGTTTCATGCGCCGACGGTGCAGGAGCTTTCGCCTGCAGGCATCGAGAGCTTTCCGTCGGTGATCGATCCATTTTCACGACTCACCGAGAAACAGGTCCAGGAAAATCTTCCCGGAAATCCCTTCTTACATCCCGAGGTCGCCTATGAATATAGCGCTGGCGTGATTTACAGTCCCAAATGGATCAAAGGCCTGACGGTGAGTCTGGACTATTTTCATATTGATATGCGAGATCTTGTGTCGTCCCTCGGCGCGCAATTCATCATCTCGCATAATCTTCCCGGCTTGGTTACTCGGTCGGCTCCGCCTCCGGGTACTCCACCCCTCCCAAATGGCCAACCCGATCGGGGCGCAATCACGTTCGTCCTAGATCCCAACGAAAATCTTGCTGGGGCGATTTTCGAAGGTTTCGACTACGAGGCGATCTATATTCTGGAGTCTACGATGTTTGGGGGCGGAGATTGGGGCAGACTGACGGCCACGGTCAACGGCACCTGGTTGGCCCGGGCTAACCTTCAAACTATGCCCGATACAAAGCGGTTCAATATCGCAGGCGACTTCTTACCGTCAGCATTCAGCCTGACTAGCTCGCTGCCGCGGAATCGGGCAAATTTCAGTCTGTTCTGGGACGGCCCGGCTGACTCAGGGCTGGCCGGTTTCGATATTGGCGCGGTGGTCCACTGGATCGCCCAATATGAAGATGACAATATCTCGCTGGTGGGTGGCAAGTCACAAACGCCGAGAACTGATCCTGCAACTGGCCTGGAGGGTAAGAAGGCGCGGAAAGTCGCGGCGTTCACTACGCTTGACCTGATCGCATCGTACACGTTCAACTTGCCGCCGCCGGCTCCAGCCGAAGTGCCTGGGTTTTCCAAGGATGGCGGTAAAAACGTGAGGATGAAGGATGGCAAAGACAAAAACATCATGCCGGTTTCCACCGCCGAGTACAATCCCTGTGGATGGCGCGCGTGGCTGAATAACACCACGATTACGCTTGGACTACAGAACGTGACCGACGAAGATCCGCCGTTCGTGGCCGGCGCCTTCGAGAACGGTTACGACGAATCGCTTGATACGATCAAAGGGCGGTTCTATTACGCCCAGATAAAGAAGAGGTTCTAAAGCGCAGGGCGGCACAGATTCACAGCGGCCGGGCTTGGAAACAGGCCGGCCGTTTGCTTTTGGCTTTAGTGAACGTGCGTCTGATGCGACGTGGGATGACGCTTTTCAGAGCGATGTGGCTACTCGAGTCCGCCCCGTGAGGAAAGGCCGATGTTCTAGCCGTTCACCCTGCGGGGGACGCGGGCGTTTCGCACAGCGAAACGGCTACAGATTAAACCCGATCGTACCAGAGAGCAATGGAGCAGGGGTCACGCGCATTTTGAGAATTTTCAGCCCCGCGCGAAAGAACCTACACTCTACATACACTCAATTCTTCCCTCGCGTCGTAGATGTAGAGGTAGATACCTCCCTCTTTATATAATTTTTTATTAATTACTACGACCTACCTACACTCTACACTGTTGACGGCCTTGGGCTTTCGGCCTGTGCGTGCGTGGGCTAATTGTCCGATTTCTGAAGTCGGAAGAGGTGCAAAAACGGGAGAATTACGTCGCGAACTTCCATGTTTGTTTGAAGCGCGGACGACGATTCGAATAAGTCGCGAGCAGCGCCTTCGAACGGAAGAGGCGCGCGCCTTCCGTTAAAAAACAAGCGCGGAGTTCTGGCGTAAAGAATGAGCTTCCGTCGAGGCGCGGATTAAAATCGAGAAGCAGGCGGCCCTCCGGTTTCAAAAATCGCGTGCGAATGTCGTTGATGAAAAACTTCCAGTCGGCTGGTGTCCACTCGTTCAAGTTATTGCTCCCGAGACGGTCTGCTCGGTGAAAGCAGACGCGATGCGCGGTGACGAGGTCGAATTTTTCTCCCAAATCGGGGAGGGGAATTCCGGGATCGATGCGCGAGATGGTGCGGCGCACATTTAACAATGCCGTGGTCCCGTGGAAGAGCGGCTCGTCAGGAGTGTCCAGCCCCAAACCCTCGTGACCCAAAGACTGGCAGAGATAGAGAAAGTAGCCCGCGCCGCAACCCAGATCGAGAATGCGCAGCGGCGGGCTGCGATCGAGCCAAAGATCCTGCGCTCGTTCGACGTTGATTGTCATCCAGTAGGCGGCGTCATCGAACCGGTTAATCGCATCCGGGCGGGGTGGATAAAGTTTGTGCAGTTGTCTCCACGCCGCAGGATCGAGCCGATCGAGAAATCGCTGCGCATTCAACGGGTGAGTCCGGCGGCAAACGTGTTCCCGAAAACTCTGGAGCACGTCGAAGGAAAACAGTTTCTCGATTTTGCGCGAAAGTTTCATGGGCGAAACACTCTGGCTTTCTGAGACGGTTGTTGTTGAGTTCGAACGGTGCAAGTCGATTCATTTCGGGCGAGCTGTGCGACCGGTCGGCCGTGTCGTGGATCAACTGGCACAATGCAAAGGGTCGGGTCCATGGTAGCCCGAGAGAAGGAGGGGATCGTTTTCATTGCAATGAATCCTTTATTTATCGGTAATTATCACAATCATAAAAGCACCCGGCCGTTTGCTTTTTCGTTCTAAGGAAGACAGCCGTCTCGGCTGCCACGGCTGACGGGCTTCCAGCCTGTCGACTATCCCGCGGACAGGCGAGACGCCGTGCTGGGCGGTCGTTCATAAAGATTTTCGCACTTCGGCGCGATCCAAAGCCGGCGAACAAGGGGTCACTTTGTACGGAGGCGCTACAAAATGAACGTGCGGCTGAGCCGGGGCACGCCATATTATGCGCGCGCTTGTCTTCCACACACTCGTGAAGATGAAAAGGAAGAAAACCTACGGAGATTGGTTCTACGGGTTTCTTCTCATTGGCATCATTTTTATCGCCTACGCACGAGTGTGGCATGCTGGATTCATTTGGGACGACGAATCGCATTTGACGCAGAACCCGTGTATCGTCGGACCGCTCGGATTGAAGGATATCTGGACGAGCACCCGGGCGGTCTATTATCCGCTGGTGCTCACTACCTTTTGGACTCTGCACAAGTTCGTCGGGTTAAATCCGTCGCCATACCACATTCTCAATGTGCTCCTGCACGCGGCCTCGGCGGTTTTGCTCTGGCGCATACTGCGACAACTCGACGTTCGTGGGGCGTGGTTGGGAGCAGCGCTCTGGGCATTGCATCCGGTAATGGTGCAGTCGGTCGCCTGGGTGACGGAGTTAAAAAATACCCAGTCGTGCCTGTTTTATCTCTTATCGATCTTCTGGTTTTTGAAAGTGGACGCGGAAGGAACGGGCGAGCGCCTGCGCTGGTGGCGATTTGGTTGGGCGCTTCTGTTTTTTGTCATGGCGATCGCGAGCAAGCCTTCCACTGTGATGCTACCCGGCGTGCTCGCGCTCTGTATCTGGTGGCGCAGAGGCCAAATCCAATCGCGTAACCTCATGACCCTAATTCCGTTCGTCCTGATTTCTGCGCTGGCGAGTGTTTGGACGATTTGGGAACAGAAATTCCACGCGCGCGCGAGCGGTCCGGAGTGGACGCAAACATGGCCAGAACGACTCATCATCGCTGGGCGCGCGATGTGGTTTTATCTCGGCAAACTGATCTGGCCCCATCCGCTCATTTTCATCTATCCGCGATGGGAGCTTAACTCCTCACAACTCACGGCTTATTTTCCGCTTCTGCTAGCGTTGGCTGCTCTGGTTGGCTTGTGGCTAGTTCGAGGGAAATGGACGCGTCCCGTATCGTTTGTCGCTGCATACTTTGTGATTTCGCTATTTCCCGTCCTGGGCTTTTTCAGCGTTTATTTTTTCCGCTATTCGTTTGTGAGCGACCATTTCCAGTACCTCGCTAGCATGGGGCCGCTTGCCTTAGCTGGAGCCGGCATTACCGAGGGCATCGCGGCCACACGATGGAAGCGGTTTCTTCAACCCGGAGTATCTGGAATACTCTTGCTCGCGCTTGGCGCTGTGACTTTGCAGCAGAGCCTCGTCTACACCGATCTTATAACTCTTTACCAGGACACGCTAAGAAAGAATCCTGCCTGCTGGATGGCGCATTACAATTTGGGTATCGCTTTGCATGATCGCGGGCAGAATGACCAATCGATTGCCCATTATCGCCAAGCCGCAGCCATACGGCCTGAGTACGTCGAAGCGCACTATAATCTCGCGCGTCTTCTCGTTGAGAAAGGTGAATTTGAGGACGCGATCGCCCATTACGAACAAGCGCTGACGATAAATCCCGACGATGCGGAAGCCCACAACAACCTCGGCAGCACGCTTTTTCAAATCGGGCGAGTGGACGAGGCGATTGTTCACTTTCAAAAGGCCTTGGCGATTCAGCCTGATTACGCCGATGCATCCTGCAATCTGGCGAACGCGCTTCTTTCCAAGGGTGATATGGACGGTGCAATCGTCCATTACACGGCGTGCCTAGCTCTGTCGCCGAATCAGGCCGATGTTCAATACAATTTAGCGAGCGCCCTTTTTCGAAAAGGCCGAACGGATGAGGCAATCGTTCATTACCAGAAGACACTTGAATTGCAGCCTGGCAACGCAAATGCCCATGCAAACCTGGGAAGCGCGCTTCTTGAGAAAGGCCGTCCGCAAGATGCAATCGCTCAGTACAGAGAGGCTCTCGCTGTTGCGCCGGAAAACATAGCCGCGCAAAGCAATCTCGCCTGGCTGTTGGCGACCAGTTCAGACCCATCGCTTAGAAATGGGTCGGAGGCGGTCTTGTTGGCTGAAACGGCCAGCCGTCTGTCCGGTGGAAATCGGCCGCTTATTCTACGCATACTTGCCGCGGCTTATGCAGAAACTGGCCGCTTTGCCGATGCAATCGAAACCGCTCAACAAGCGCTGCGATTAGCTGGTACCGGAGACAACACGATTTTGGTTAACGCGCTTCGAAAAGAAATCGCGCTCTACCAGTCCGGACTTCCTTATCACAAGGAACGGGGATAACGATGTCGAACGGAATCACCGAATGGCCTTTTGGTTCACGGTGGCGCGCCTGGCTCTTCGTTCTAATCTTGGCCGCGACGACGATTTTCGCCTACCGCCCCGCATGGCATGGCGGCTTCCTTTGGGATGATGATGCTTATGTGACAAATAACGAACTACTGACCGCGCCCAATGGCCTGCACCGGATTTGGTTTTCGCTCGATGCCCCGTCACAATATTTCCCGCTGGTTTATACCACCTTTCGCATTGAGCACGCGCTTTGGGGCCTTAACCCGTCCGGCTATCATTGGGTTAACATTCTTCTTCATGTCGCGAACGCTCTGCTGGTGTGGCGCCTCCTGGCGCGTTTGAACGTCCCGGGCGCGTGGCTGGCGGGAGCGATTTTCGCACTGCACCCAGTGCAGGTGGAATCCGTCGCGTGGATCACGGAACGGAAAAATGTACTCATGGGATTTTTCTTCTTGCTCACGCTGCTCGCCTGGGTCGTCTTTGTCGACGAGCGGACCAAGCGGCCATGGCGCTTCTACGGGCTGGCACTGGTCCTTTATGGGCTCGCGCTTTCTGCCAAATCGACGGCATGTACCTTACCGGCCGCGTTGCTCTTGATTTTGTGGCTGCAAAACAAGCAGATCAACTGGCGAAGAATTTTTCAGACCGTCCCATTTTTCCTTTTTGGTTTGGGAATGGGCTTGGTCGCGGTCTGGTGGGAACGCTACCATCAAGGCACGCGCGGGGCACTCTTTGCGCTGGGTCCGATCGAGCGCATTCTCATCGCCAGCCGCGCCGTTTGGTTCTATCTGGGCAAACTGATCTGGCCCTCGACTCTGACGTTTATTTATCCGCGATGGACGATCTCGCCGACTCACCTTCTGGACTATGTATGGTTGTTGGCGGCAGTTGGATTATGCGCAGCGATCTGTTTCGCGAGACGCTATGTCGGGCGAGGTGTGGAGGTCGCGACGGTGTTCTTTGTGGCAACACTCAGTCCAGTATTGGGTTTGATCATGCTCTACACATTTCGCTACACTTTTGTGGCGGATCATTACCAATATTTGGCGAGCATCGGACCAATTGCGCTGGTTTCGGCAGGTGTGGCAAGTCTGGCTGGCGCTTTCGAAAGAAGCCGTCTTTTGATCTTTGGCACGGCGGTCGCCATGGTTGCGACCCTGGCGGTGCTGACCTGGCAGCAAAGCGCGATGTATGCTGACATCGAAGCGCTCTGGCGGACGACCCTGGCAAGAAACGCCGCTTGCTGGATGGCTCACAATAATTTGGGCATCGTACTCTCACAGAAAGGGGAAATTGACGAGGCAATCACTCATTACCGGACAACCTTGGAAATGCAGCCAGATTTTTCGGACGCGAATTACAATCTTGGCAACGCTTTGCTGCAGAAAGGGGAAATCGACGAGGCGATCCTCCACTGCCAAAAGGCAGTAATGGTCCAGCCGTTTGATCCTGACGCCCAGGTTGCTCTCGGCAACGCTCTTTTCCAAAAGGGACTAGTGGACGACGCGATCGTTCATTATGAAAAAGCGCTGGCGCTGCGGCCCTATTATGTCATTGCTCACTACAGTCTCAGCACTGCCCTGCTCCGGAAAGGCGAACCAGACGCAGCAATCTCCCATTGCCTAGCTGCTTTGTCGATCCAGCCCGAGCACGCAGAAGCGCGCATTAATCTTGCGGTCGCTCTGGATCAGAAAGGCCAGATCGCGGACGCAATTATGAACTACGAAAAGGCTTTGACGATTTCTCCGCAGTCCATCCCTGCTCAGAACAATCTGGCTTGGCTGCTGGCCACCGGTTCTAATGCATCATTGCGAAATGGCAACAAGGCACTCGAACTGGCTCGGGAGGCCGATCAGCTTTCGAGCGGCGCCAATCTGACCGTTCGCCGCACACTAGCCGCTGCTTACGCAGAGATCGGGCAATTCGCGCGGGCGATTGAGATCGCGCAAGGCGCCTTGCGGCTGGCGGAGGCGCAAGGCGACAGCGCACTGGCCGCGCAGCTCCGAAAGGAAATCGCGATTTATCGGGCGGGATCGCCTTACCGTGAAGCACCGAACTAGAGTCGCTTGCTTTCGTCCACGGATACTCCACGTGTGCGACAAAGAAGAGTTGGTAACTAGGGAGGACGGTGGACACCTAGGGTACTCGTATCGCGCAGCGGAGAGTTCATCCGATAGAGCGCGATATTCTGCTGAAGCTCGGCTGCCAGGCCAGCGTTGCCCTGGCCGATGGCTAGCTCCAAACCGCGCTCCGCAGTGTGGACTGCTTCGGCAAAGCGACCACTCTCGGCATAAGCAGCTGCCAACGTTCGAAGAATGATTGCATTCTTACCACCGGAAAGTTGTAACGCCTGCGCTGCCAGTTGGACTGCTTGTGTTCCGTTTCGGACCGATTCTTCCGGATAAGTTGCAAAGACCCACGCAAGGTTACTCTTGGCATTCCCGTTTTCCGGCTGCATTGCCAGGGTTTCCTGCCATTGCTCAATTGCTTCCCTTACGCGCCCCTGCTGGATAAGAACCGTGCCTAGAATATTGCGTGCCTCCACGTTGTCCGGCTGGATTTCCAGCAATTTGCGATAATGCAACATCGCGGCGGGCACTTGACCTTTTTGAAGAAAAGCCTTGGCAAGATTATCATGGGCCGGCGCATTTTCGGGCCGGAGATCCACAGCGATTTGAAATCGAGAGATGGCCTCGTCCACCTGCCCGCGTCCCAGGAAAATAATACCCAGATTATTCTCAGCGACATCATTGTTTGAGGTCACTGCAAGGGTGTGGGTCCAGAGCGTTTCGCTATCGCGCCAAAAGGAAACTTGATTCCACGCGCGCCACGTCAAAGCGCTGAGCAGGATCGCGGCTCCGGCGGTTGCAATTTGCCGTTGGTGACGCCATGAGGCTGACAAATCCGCGACAGCCCAGGCGGCCAAGACATAAAGGCCGATCTGCGGCAAATAAGTGTATCGATCGGCACGGCCCTGCCATCCGACTTGAATCACTCCGATCACCGGAACAAGCATGCCCAGATACCATAGCCATCCAGTGATGAAGTAAGGCCGTTTTCTCCGGAGGACGTTCCCCGTCAAGGTGATGGCGATCACAACTGCGAGTGCCAAGATGATTTCCCAAAGCGGTACGCGGTTTTCAGGGTGCGGATAGAAAACCGCCAGCTTCGCCGGCCACAGCATTTGCCAGATATAGGCGATATAGGTAACCACGGCATTGTTGAATCGTAATGAGACCGGCAAATCTTCGGTCCAACCGAGGGCCTGTCGCTGGGCGAGAAATGTAACCGTGCCTGAGATTGCCGAGAGTGTGATCAGCGGGATTTTTTCCAGGATCAGTCGTCGCGGGAGCGACTTCCGTTCCCACCAAGCAAGCCACTCGCCTTTCGACTTGACCGAAGTCGCCGGCGGAGTTCGCTTGAGTGGCCAGTAATCTAGAAGCAGAAGGACAAAAGGGACCGTTACGAGCATCGGCTTGGACATTAGGCCGAGGGCGAACAACGTTGCCACGGCCAGATAGCGCGCGATTGACGGCGCGCGCGCATAGCGCACATAGGCGCCAAGTGTGAGCATGAAAAATACGGCGCTGAGGACATCCTTCCGCTCGGCCACCCATGCCACCGATTCCACATGCAAGGGATGAATCGCGAACACTGCCGCAACGAAAGCGCTTCGCCAAAGTGCGCCTGTCATCTCCCGCAGCACTGCAAATAGCAGGAGCACCGCCACGGTATGCAATAAAACATTGGTGAAGTGGTGACCTCCCGCCTTCAATCCATATAGCTGGCAATCCAGCATGTGGGAGATCGTCGTCAGAGGATGCCAGTTCTGGGCATGAACGTGGCTAAA
>Ga0210407_10001135_pt1 | contig 25997 bp, 31 predicted proteins | sample IncBWC27MmetaG_FD_150860 | JGI IMG/M metagenome (GOLD analysis project Ga0210407, IMG submission 150860) | Forest soil microbial communities from Barre Woods Harvard Forest LTER site, Petersham, Massachusetts, United States - Inc-BW-C-27-M | ecosystem: Environmental > Terrestrial > Soil >...
TGCAATGGCACTTGGCCCTTCGCGTCGCTCACAATTCCCTCCGGCCGGAACAAGTGTTGAACCGTTAGCATGACAAATCTCCTCAACCGTATTTCCAGAGTGATTGCGCTACGATCTCATGGTCGGTCGAACACCTCTTGGAGGGATTTGATATGTCGAGGAGGCCGTTGCTCTTTTGTCGAGGCGCGATTCCGTTAGCCGCTTGTCGCGGGGCGCCAGCTTTCAATTCGCCCTGCCGGCGATCGCAAACACTGCGTCGTGATGCTGCACTCGTGAGCCGTCCCAGCAACCGGACCGCGAGTTCTGCTGCGGGTCAATTTCGGAAGTCGGACTGCGCAACCGTCATGTCCGCTTTCCGCCCGTCAGCGACCAGAAGGTGGACATGGCCACGCTAGCTCATGCGTATGCTACCTGTGCAATTGCCTTCTTCAAGGTCTCGGCGCTGAGCTCTAAGGCGCGAGCCTCATCCAGCGACATTTCTGGCCAGAACACCTCGCTAACACCGGCGCGCCCAACCACGCTCGGCGGCGACAGGGTGACGCCGTAGCGCCGGTTGTGCGAGCCGACCGGAAACACCGCTCGCTCGTCACGCAATACCACCTCCGCGACGCGCCCCGCGACCATGCCGATGCCGTACTGACTCGCACCGATGCCCTCGATGATGGTGATGTTCGCGTAGCGAACGTCGCGCTCAATTGCCTGGCGGAACTCGTCGAAACCGATCCCTCGCTCGGCAAGCATGTCCTGAACCCTCATTCCGCCGATGCGCGCCGAAGACCAAAGGAATACGCTGGAAGTGCCGTGCTCGCCGACCACATACGCGTCGACGCATGCCGGGCTTACGCCGAGCCGCTCGGCGAGGTGAACCCGAAAGCGCAGACTATCCAGATAGGTACTGGTGCTCAGAACACGCTCGTGACCCGCCAGCCGGCGCGTGATCTCGACCAGCGGTTCAGGCGGGTTGGTTGCGACAAGAATGACGGCCTCGGGCGCCGCCCTGATCAGGCGTGGCACGATATCCTCGAACACTTTCACATTGGGTGCCAGCAGTCGCAGCCGCCCGCTCGGGTCATTGCGGTCGGTCGCGCCCCCGGCCTTTTCGTTTACGCCGGCAGCGATGATCGCCAGATGGGCACCCGCGAGGTCCTCGTAGTCCCCATCGGCAATCGTCACCAGCGGAGAAAGCGGCACCCCATAGTGCATGTCGATCGCAACCGCCTTGGCACGTGCACGGTCGCGGTCGATCAAGATCAGGTCTCGAGCGCGCGCCCGCAGAGCGATCGCCATGGCAGTTGCGGCGCCGACCGCACCGACGCCTATGATTCCGACTTTCATACAGTGCTCCTTTGCCGCAGATAAGGGAACTCCCAACAGCAGAGGGCGAACAGCACGGCGGTCATCGGGATCCAGACAAGCCAACCGAGGTAGTCCGAGACCATGATTGCGGCCAGCGCCGCCCCGCCGACGTAGGCTGAGAAGGTCCCCAGATGCACCCTCGTGCTCTCGGCCAGTACCGACGGATTGGTACGACCAGCGAGCCTTGTGGTGATGGACATCACCATGCTGATCAACGCACTCGTGAAGACAATGGTACTGATGCCGGAGACATTGATGTGACGTGCGACCATCCCCTGTATGCCCATACTCACTGCAGAGAGCAGAATAACGGAATAAAGGGCTTTGCCTCGGATGGGATCGGGACTTACGCTCCAGAGTGCCGCGCAGCCGCCGAGCAAAACGATCTCCAACAACAGCAAGGAACTGAGCCTACCCCGCGTGTTCTGCTGCGCCCCTCCCCGGACATGCATCAACGCGGCGAGCGAGGCGCCGAGCATGAAGCCGACGAGGGCTGTCAGTGAACGTGAGGCGGCGAGCATCTGGCCGCGCGCGAGCGCAATAGCTAGCAGTGCAGTATTGCCGGTCATAGCCGAAGTAAATAGATCGCCCAGCTTAAGGAAGCTCAGCACATCGGTGCAGCCTGATGCGAGCGATAGCCATGCTAGGCCAAGCGAGGGGCGGCCTATTTCTTCGGCGCCGGAACCGACAATGCCGTTTTCGGTGCTCGTCACAGCGACTGCCCCCGAACGTCAAAATAAAAATTAACACGGCGAAGCGACCCGGTCCAGTGTGTCGGGAAATGAGCCGCGCAAGAAATGTTCGAAGGCCGCCTTTGACCGCTGTGGGTCAAACCCGGAAGAACTCGAAGTGAGCATAACGAGTCCGCTTTTGGGGTATAGCGACCAAAATGCTCTATGGCGGGGCGTCTTGAGACCGTCTGCCCACGCGTGATTCAAGCTCCCAAACCGGAGCGTCGAATCATGCGTTACGAACTCACCGACTATGAATGGGCCGCCATCAAGCCGTACCTACCGAACAAGCCGCGCGGTGTTCCGCGTGTAAATGACCGGCGCGTGCTCAATGGAATCTTTTGGGTGCTGCGCTGCGGAGCACCCTGGCGTGATCTTCCCGAGGCGTTTGGTCCGTACACCACTTGCTACAATCGCTTCGTCCGCTGGCGGCGGGCTGGTGTCTGGGGACGCATCATAGACGCACTTGCCGCTGCCCATGATGCCGCTGTCCAGATGATCGACACCTCCATTGTCCCCGTGCATCAGCATGGGGCGTGCATCACAAGGAACCAGCGCCAATCGATGGGAAAGCGTTGATGCAGAGCTGGTTCACCTTCGACCCTAAACTCGCGGAACGCTTTCAGGACCTGTTCGCCGCCATCATGGCAGGCCTCGGCGGTACGCTCACCAGCAGCGACAAGAAATAGGGATGCGTCGTTCACCGTCCCGTCGATCGCCGCCTCCATCGCGCGCTGGCTTTCGTCCCGTGCCGACGCTTAGCCCGGGTGCCCCAGGGGGAAAAGTGAACCCGCCACATCAAAAATCATGCCAAAAATCTAGAGGCGGTCCACTCAGTGTGCGACGAATGAGTAGATAATCCAGATTGCGGCGAGAGCCGCTACAACGAGTATCCAATTGGAAATTTGGGTACCCGCTATCGATGTTTTACCGCTTAACCACTCCGTGGCATTCCTCCTGGATAGGAAGGTTCGGGCCTTATGGCGAGGGTTCGGGCTGGCAAACGGGTTATCTAGCGCGCATAGTCAGCCGATGGGGCATATCCTTTTCAAGATCGCAGACTTTCTGGTTGCGATCTGCGTGGCGTCGGTAATCGCGGTCACGATGTGGTGCGTTGCCTATTATGTTTTTGGCGTCTCCAGTCTAGACATTCGGAGGTCAGCCCTGATGGGCGCCGCCATCTTCGCCCTGCTACTGGCGACACTGTGGCTCCAAAAGAAATCATGACCCGAGGCTGCCGCCCTGGCCTGTGTACAACGATGCATTCCCATTGGTCCGCACCCGCGTCTCCTCACGGTGCCATCGGCCCGTTCCCTGCAAACCACGTTTAGACCACGACCAAGTACGGGTAAAATCGAGCCTCTCTGTATCGTCCCAGGTCAACCTTGCAATTTCCTCGGCTGAGAATTGGGGTCCAGGCGTTGTCAGGCTCATCGCCAATCACCTTCACCTCGCCATCTTCAAAAGCGCACCAGAAGTCGGGGCCCTTTGCTCCGCCGGCATTACCCGGCATCAATGCTCCTACTGCCCCCTCCGACTCCCGCCGTGACCCCCGCCTGATGCGATGCTGAGGCCGCTACCCTCGTCCGCGACGGGTCTCCCCCTGTAACTGCGAACCACCCTTCCGACGTACCGTGCCCACTACCCCGGCGGATCGCGTGGGTGCGCGTGTCGATTGCTTCCCAATACGTGCGGCCTTCCCCAAATGACCGGAGGGTCGGCATCCGCATTAGAACTTTCGCATGTGGGGTTCCAAACCGATGAACAGGCCCGCCCAGTCCTCGAAGCTTCGCTTTTACCAAACGGATCAGCCACCGGCGGTAGTAAGACGCAGGTCTTTGAGCCGCAGCAGCATGGTGAGCATTCGTTCGAGCTTGCGGTCGAGATGGACCTCGTAGCGCCCGAGACGCTCCAGCGTATCCGGGTCGAGCGCCTCGCCGAACGCTTGCTCGCGGATCAGCGGCCGGTTCGCCAGTTCCTTCTTTCGGTTTTCGAACCACGGCAGCACCTCGCCTTCGAGGAAGCGGCGCAAGCCTTCGACGCCGGCGGTGGCTGGCTCTTCGCGTTCTCCGAGTTCGTCTGGATCGCCGGCCAGCGTTTCCGCCCACCAAGCTTGCGTATCGTCGCGCAATGCCGCCAGTGCCGCCTCGTAAGCATCGTTGCGCTTGGAGCCGAGCAGTACGAGGGCGCGGCGTGTCAAAGCCTCGTCGGTCTCCATTTCGGCAATGTCATCGTCGGTATCCGTCGCCGTGGCGCGGATGGCATCGACGACTCGTTCGGACTGACCAGTGGTGTCGAGATGCACCAGCGCCACCTTTACTGTTTCGCGGTAGGACGCCAGCGTTCCCTGCAGCCCGCGCCGGTGCGCGGCAGCCTCAGCAAGGCGAAGCCTCCGCTTGCGCCAGAGGATGCCAGCGACCTCCTCGACGAGGTGCTCCTCGGTCGGGCCCTGAGGACCATGCTCGGACACCAGCGCCTCGACAACCGCCCGGTATTCGTCGGCACTCTCCCAGGGCAGCACGGTGTAGCGCGACAGTACCCCGTGGCGCAGCGCGTTGAAGCGGGTGAGCGCGGTGCCGGCGTCCTCCGAAGCGGTTGGGTCGGTATCAGTCATGGCCAGAAACTCCTTTTGCGTTTGGGTCTATCGATCCGCGCCAGCAGGCGTTCGGCGCGCAGGGCGAAGGCCTCGTCGACAATCATCTCGGCGGTGACGGCGCGCTCGCGCAGCCGCTCGTAGGTCCGCCGCCACATGCCTTTCGGCCTCGCCGGGAATGGCGCTACCATGCCGGGATCGCCACCGAGGCGCTGCCGGATCTTGTTCGCGCGACGCAGCGTGCGGTCCCACGAGCCCTCGCCCTGGCTGGCGTGCGCGAGGCGATAGCAGTGTCGGCACAGGAAATACCGCCCCGGTCCGTGCAGCTTCGCCACGCCCCGCCCGCAAGCGATGCCGTTCACCACGCCTGGACAAATGAAATACGGCCGCGCCCCACCGAAAGGGCACGCGACGCGGACGATGCGGACGGTCTCCGCGACATCTTCCCAATCCCCGCCGCCCATGCGGACCCGGTAGGAGAGTTGCAGCCGATCGGCCTCGGCGCGCAGATTGATCGAGGCGACCTTCTCGCCGTCGCGCGTCCATTGCCAGCCGCCCATCCAACCGGCATGCAGACAGCCTTCGCGATGCAGCCGGTTCACGTCGATGGACCGGCAGGATTCGACCGTCCCACGTCCCGATCCACTCGGCCGCCCCGAACCCAAGCCGCCCATCACGTACTCCCGTTTTTCCCGAAATCGTCTGGAAACCCAGCCGGCCGCGTGATGCCCATCGCCTTCAGAGCGCCGACAGCCTTGACCTTGCGCTTGGCGCGCCACACGGGCCAGCAACGCGAATGCAGCCAGACGAGGCCGTTGGGTTCGGTGCCGTAGGGCAGCAGCGGATCGTGGGCATGTTCACGATCGCAGCACACGAGACAGCGCCCGGCCGGCGAGCGCTCGGGATTGCGGTTCAGCCATTCAACAAGGCAACGGGCAAAGGCTTGGGCCTCGGACTCTGCACGAGGCAGTCCGCCGTCAAGCTGAACGATCCCCGCACGCTCTTCGAAGAAGACCTGCCAGTCCTCCGCCGACCAGCCGTCTTCGGCCGGCCGAAGCAGCGCCATGATCTCGGCCTTGTGCCGGGAGAGCGCATCGAGCACCGGGGCCGGCGGTGCCGAGGCTGCCTTTAGCGCAAGGTCATCGCCATCGAGTGCGAGTTCTACACCGGCGGCGCGGGCCGCCTTGAGAGCCGCGGCCACGCTCATAGCCGCGTACTCCAGCCCGAAGCCCCTGTTTTTTCCGACCCAGATTGAGGCGGGAGATTTGCGTCCGCATCGTCCGCACCGTTCCCGGCTTTAATTTTCAAGGGCTTGGCGCGGACGGTCGGAGCGTTATCATTGCCGCTACCGTCCGCATCGCGGGCTTCCGTCCGCAAGGGTTGAGCCGCGAAGCCATTGGCCGAATTGGATTTCGGCATGGGCGCGGACGATGCGGACGGTGCGGACGGTGCGGACGGTTCTGCCCCCGGCTTTTCTGGCGTGGCAGAAGGCTGGATTGTCGTGATGTTGATGGTGCGGGTCCGTGCTCGTCCCTCCCGCCCGAAGCCGATCTCGATGCCAATCTTGCGCAGGAAGGTTGCAGCCCGGCGCAGCCGGCCCGCCAGTGCCCGAGGGCCATCAGGCCAAGACTTGGACTTGGCAACTCGCTCACCCACTACCTCTGCAAGGGCGCCCAGAAGGTCCGAGGCCGTCCCCGTCCACACCGTCCGCGTTGCCATCACGGCGCGCACGGCGGTGGCGATCGGGTCGGCGTCGATCACGCCCTCCACCGCATCGTCGCGGTTGCCACAATAGGCCGACCAGAAGGTACCGGCGGGCCACAGCGCCGTCTCGCACGCCGTCGCCCACAGCGCGAAATCCGCCATGCGCGGCAGCTTCTCCAGCCGTGTCTCGGGCAACCGCTTGAGGCCCTCCACCACGGCATCGAGCAGCACACCAAGGACGCGGGGGCGTTCGGCGTCGAAAGCGGCCCACAATTCCTGCTCCGGTCGGCGGTGCTCTTCCGGGATCGGCTGCAACGTCAAGAACACGGCGCGGTCGGCGAGGTCGGGCCGGGTGACGATCTCCTCGATGCCGTTGAGGATCACCGGCCGCGCGGCGTCGAACAGCACCTCGTCCTGGTCGGTGTAGAGCTGGCGCACCGCAAAACCACCGCCGGTCGCCAACCGGCAAAGCGTGTCGGAAATCCACCCCGGCAAACCCGAAACGTTGTCGAAGGCCAGCACATGGCCATTGCTGGCCGCGATGAACAGGTCGCGATCCTCGCGCGGCAGGGCGCGCAGGGGCGCGGTGTTGGGATCGAGCAGCGCCCGCAGGATCGCCGAGAAGGTGGACTTGGCCGATCCTTGCTCGCCCGACAGGGCGATCACCGGATAGGGACCGCGATTGCGCAAGCAAGCCAGCGCCCAGGCGACCACGAGGACAAAGTCATTATCCGACTGCACATTGAGAAAGGACCGCAGGACCTCGACCGACCCACCGGCCACCGGCACGGGAAGAGGCTGCATCCCGGCGGCGCGACGAAACCGCACCGGCGGATTGTCGATCAATCGCCAACCGGCGGCATCGATCTCCACCGCCCGCCAGGCTGCGTCGCCAAGGTCGAGGTAGAGCTGCTCGTCCAATCCACCGACCCGGACATGGACGACGCGCTCAGGAGCATCGAAATGCGCCTTCGCCTCGATCACGTTGAGCGCTGATTGCAACGCCTCCGAACTCGGCGCGCCCTGCGTCGCCTCGAAGAAGCAGCGCGCCAACCAACGGCGGAAACCCTTGGCGCGAATCGGCCACGTCTCCCGGTGTCCATTGATGTCAAGATCGGCGAAGCCGGTTCCATCGGGCGCATGGAACAATTCGGCGGTCTGCGCGAGGTCGATCAGTATGTCGGCCTGTGTCGGCCCGCGCCCACCAAAATCTCCACTTTCCTCGGCGATAGCCTCATCGAGTGCCGTCACCCGGCAGCCCGCACTCTTCAGCTGAGCACGCAGTGCCTCGAACGAGGCGCGGTCGTCTTTCTTCATTGCCGCAAGCCGCTCTAGCGCTTCGGGCGCGAAGGCAGCGCCGGGATCGGCCGCCGTTTCCTCGACCAGGCCGTCCAGCGGGTCGGGAATGTCCTCGGCCGCGCCTATAGCCTCCGCGACCAGGTTCTTGGCAGTGCCGATTTCGCTCTCGTGTTCGTCTTTCATTGCGCGCCCTCCTCAATCCGGGGCACGCCGCCCAGCAGCATGTCGTTGAAATCCATCCCTTGCGTTGGGCGGGCAATACGCACGCGCCGGCCCTGGCGCTGCCAGCGCGAGCCACAGTCGCGCGCCGCCGCCTCACCGGCTTCGTCGCCATCGGCGAGGACGATCACGTCGCGCGCGTCTTCGGGGAGATCGAGTGTCCGTAGCCCGGAGGTCGACAGTGCCGCCCAGGCAGCATGCCCGGTTGCTTGCATGGCAGCGAAGCAGGTCTCGATGCCTTCGCCGACCATCAGCACCTCGCCCGGCTCGGCGAGGCGGACCGCGCCGCCGCGACATGGGCCGAGCATCATCTTCTGTGGGTCGATCTGTGCCTTCCCGCTGCCATCGCGGGCAAGATAAGTGCGATGGATCGCCAAAGGCGTGTTGTCAGCCCCGCGCGTCACCAGCGCGATCATTGCAGGCCAAAAGCCGCCGGAAGGATGCTTCAACTCCGCAAGGAAACGGAGCATCGGTGTCGGGGGGAGATTCAGACCGCGAGAGACAAGATAGGTTTCGACCAACGTGCCGTCGGCTGACATCGTAGCCTGCCAGATGGCGAGCGCAGCTTCGGTGCGCTTGGTGTCGTCGCGATCCGGCCCTGTTTTCTTTGGAACGCTGCGAGACGCAAGGCGCATGAATCGGCGGGAGCCGATCTCCATCCACAGACGACGCGATCGCAAACTTGCGATGACCTGCTCCTGATCGCAGCCTGCATGGCAGCGGATCAAGACCTTGCCGTCGTCTGCCTCGCGGATCGAAAGGCTCGGCGTTCGGTCATGATGAGCCGGACACCGCGCCATCCAGCCAGCGCCGGCTTTGTGCCCACCAAGGGCCTTGGCGATCACGGCGGCTGTCACGGGTGCCAACCCCTACGCGCCACGGTTGGTGCGCATGAACAATCGGGCCTGAGAGGTGCTCTGTACCCGCGGCTGTTCAGCCATCCACCCCTGCAAATCTTCCAGGAAGTAAAAAATCCTACCCCGCTTGACGAACTTCGGCCCGGTCCCGGCAGACCGCATCATTGCCAGCGTTTTTGGGCTTAAGCCCAGGAATTGAGCCGCATTGTCGCTATCTAGCCGCCCATCGGGAAATACGACGACCTTCACCCTCTGAATTTCAGTGTTCATAACCGAATCTCCTGTGAGAACGTGTCATGAACCTACCCAGAAAAAATGTATTGCAATCGACTACATGTCTTCTATATGCTTCTAAGCAGTTCATAGAACTTCCGGCATAGGGACTTTTTTCGATGTCCGAAGGCTTTCCGTCTGCGAGAATCCGAAAACCGGCAAGAGCCTCAGAAAGCAAACGAAAATCCGAGGTGGTGACAGTTCGCCTCGACCCTAAGCTGAAATATCTGGCTGAGCTCGCGGCCCGTCGCCTCAGGCGCACCCTAAGCAGCTACATCGAATGGGCGATAGAAGACTCGCTTTCCCATGTCCAAGTGGAGGTTGTTTCCTCAGAATTCCCCGTCACCTTCGCAGACAAAGCGTCATCTCTTTGGGACGTGGACGAGCCGGATCGATTTGCAAAATTAGCGCTGAACTATCCTGACCTGCTGGACCACGAGGAGCAACGAATCTGGAAGCTGGTCAAGGAAAACGGGCTGGTATGGCGCGGTAGCTACTCGGGTCCGGGGAAGGAGTGGACCTGGGAAGTCAGGGAAAGCAAGCTGATCTGGGATCACCTCCGAGAACATTGGGAAACTTTCCGCGACGTTGCTCGGGGCGATAAGCCGCCGTCCGCCCTACCAAATTGGCAAAAGAAGTTAGCAAAATTTGATGACGACATTCCTTTCTGATTCCGGTGGCCCATGACTAAGACATTTCTCAACCTCACTCGCTCGCAGATACGAAAGCTCAGGACGGGTGAATGCATTACCGAACACGGAATTTCTTTCGAGCGGCTTGCGAACGGTGACGGGATTTTCAGTGTCAACATCATGGTTGACCGTCGAAGAATCCACCGATCGGTTGGTCGTGAATCGGACGGCACAACGCGGTCAACCGCGGAAGAATTCATTGCAAAGTTACGCCACGACGCGCGCGAAGGCCGGCTGAACTTGCCGAAACGACGCAAAGTGGCCCTGACATTGGCGGCGGCTGCACCTCTTTATATAGATCGCCTCCATCAAGAGGGAGGCAAGAATATCGAACGTAAGCGACTTCAACTAGAGCAGAGCTTAATTCCCTATTTCAGCAACCGACCACTCTCTCAGATTACAACGTTTGAGATCGAGCGTTACAAAAAGCATCGCACAACCCAGCCCATTACAAGCCGCAAGAAATTAAAGCCAGGCGAAACCCATCCACTGCTCAAGCCTTCCACCATCAATCGAGAACTTGCGACGCTGTCTCATCTTCTGAACAAAGCTGCCGAGTGGGGTTGGATCGAACGGCCGTCGGCAAAGATCCGAAAACTCAAGGAGGGTGCGGGACGAATTGTTTATCTCACTACAGGACAAGCCGACGCGCTGCTCGAAGCCGCAAAAGCTGATCAAAACCGCCAGATTTATCCCTTCATTCTGATTGGTCTTCGGACCGGAATGCGAAAATCGGAAATCCTCTCGATTCGGCGTGAGCATGTTGATCTCGCGGCGCACACCATTTACGTCCCTCATGCGAAGGCTGGCGCTCGCGTCCAGCCCATCTCACCCGATCTCGCTGACTTCCTGTCTGGATACGTCGAAACACTTCCGCCCGGCACTCCCTGGCTGTTTCCATCGGTTGGCAGCCGTCACGGGCGCACAGTTGATGTGCGTAAGGCCTTCGTCCGCTCGGTTATCGCAGCGGGTCTCGATCCGAAACAAGTGGTGCGCCACACGTTGCGACATACCGCCATAACCCACCTCGTGCAGGCGGGTGTCGATTTGCCCACAGTCAAACGGATCAGCGGCCACAAAACACTTGCTATGGTAGAGCGATATGCTCATCAATCAGGCTCTCACATCGCGAATGCCCTAGAGATACTTGATGCCCGTTATCGAACAGAAAAGAAGCCCGCATGATTGACCTCTGCCACCACGCCTTTCGCGGCGTTGCTCCTAGGCGAAGTGGCGAATGAGCCGTCTCGAGGACCTTACCCAGAACGCCTCAATTCGAGGCATATTGCCGACGGGGCTTGTGACTGTCGTTAATGTTCAATGGCACGGAACGGCAGCACTTGAACTCACCTACAAGACACCTGAAGGTAGGGTTGCGAATGAACTCCTATACCGCCACGACGAGCCGCGAATAGAGGTCGTTCAGGAAGGTCGCCCCTGGAGTTTCGATGGTGATGGTGGGCTCTTCCGACTAGTCTCCGAGGCGCATCGAATCCGTCTCGCACATCTCTTTTGATCCCCTGCTCGCGGTGCACGGTGATTGAGAAGGACGTGGATGGGCCTAATTCTTTGCCGCTGCGGTTGGATGGCGAGGTCCCAAACCTTGGTAAGTTCGCAGCGTGCCGACGTGTGGCGCGCGCTATTTACATGGGCTCTGCCCCGCTGACACAGGCTGCGCATCGGGGGTTAGAAGATCGTCGCGTGAAGCTCGGCTGTGTCATGCCGGGAGAGTCACCGTCGGTTTTCGGTGATGCATTGCGACGGCTCGCCGGAGCTGCCACCTATCTCTATCAGGATGGACCACGCTACTGGTATTCGACGCAGCCCACAGTGACAAAGCTTGCGGATGATCGCGCCGAACAATTGAAGCGCGATCCCGACAAGGTCGTGCACGAACTCGACCTCCGACTGCGCAAGAATTTGGAACAGAAGGGGGACTTCAATCGTATCCACCCGATGCCGCAGTCCGGGCAAGACGTCCCCGATGACCTCGACGCGCGGTTGGTCGTGCTGGCGGTTGATCACCCCTACAGCAAAGAACCGAGCTGCCCTGCCGAGAAAGCCGCCAAAGGGATCTTCGAGGCTCGCGGCTCCACCCCCCGTCTCTATCGCAATACGCTTGTCTTTCTAGCCGCAGACAAAACCCGACTGCAGGATCTCGACGAGGCGACCCGCCGCTATCTCGCATGGGAGTCGATCCTCGCCGAGAAGGTGACGCTAAATCTCGACCCCCAACAAGTGAAGCAGGCTGAAACCCAGAAGACTGCCGCTGACGGCGCGGTCACTGCGCGTGTTCCGGAAACATATCAATGGTTGTTGGCGCCAGTGCAGTCGGTACCACAAGCAGCAGTCGAGTGGCAGGCAATTAGGCTCTCTGGACAGGATGCTCTGGCGGTCCGCGCAAGCAAAAAGCTCCGGAGCGACGAACTGCTGCTTACTGGATTTGCGGCCACGCGGTTACGCATGGAGCTCGACCGCGTGCCTCTCTGGCGCGGTGATTGCTTCAATCTATTAGCGATGGTCTGGCACTGTTGACATGGGCCAAGGATTCGTTCGCCTTCGCCGAAAGTTACGATGAGGCTTCAGCCAGATACCGCGGCCTACGCTGTGGCCAAATGGTTGCTGTGTCTGCTGACAACATGAACGGCGTTCTGGTCAAGCCGGATATTGCAAAGAGGCAGTTTGACATAGAGACAGCGATGGCGTCTCCGATGCCCGCCGCTGGGGCAGCCACCGCAGGATCGTCGCCCGACGGACAGACTACCGGTACATCTGGCTCAACATCTGGCGTGCCAAATGGGTCGCCATCAACACCCTCTAGACCTAAGCGCTTTTATGGGACGGTCACGCTGGACGCGACCAGGGTCGGACGTGACGCTGGCCGCATCGCCGATGAAGTCATCGCGCATCTGTCCGGCTTAGTGGGATCCTCGGTCAAAGTTACGCTCGAAATTGAGGCCGAGATCTCTCTGCCGGTGTGCCAGAAAACGTGGTGCGAATAGTTACGGAGAACAGCCGAACCCTGAAGTTCAGCAGCCACGGATTTGAAAACGAGTGACCCAGCCAACCTGATTACACCGAAATTACACGACCAACCTAGTTATCGAGCCAAAAAATCGCTAAGTACTTGATTTAATGGTGCCCAGGGGCGGAATCGAACCACCGACACTGCGATTTTCAGTCGCATGCTCTACCAACTGAGCTACCTGGGCACTTCCCCGCCGCGCTGGGCCGGGAGCGGCGGTTTATAGTCAGGCCGGGCGGCCCTGTCCACCACGCTTCGCCTGTGGTTTCGCGTTGCGCGGCGACGCCAATTGCCGAAGGCGGGGCGTGCCCGGCATCGCCCTTCGGGCTATGCCGGACGACCCCTCAGAACCCCGCTAACCACCAGAAATAAAACAAAAATTCCTACTCGTGGCCCTCGTCCTCGTCCTCGCGGCCGGGGATCCAGTAGGAACCAGACAGCCAGCGGTTCAAATCGACATCGCGACAGCGGCCCGAGCAGAACGGCCGCGCCGCCTCGCTCGACGGCTTGCCGCAGATCGGGCATCGCCTGGCGCCGGCCTTGGGCGAAGGCGCGGCGGCTTTCGGCTTAGCTGGCATTCAACCAGCCTCTTTTCTTTTGAAGATGCTCTAGTTTCATTATTATTCCCAATAGCTTAAGCCGTTTCGCGGCGGAAGGCTTACCCCCAAAATTGGCCCCATGGCAACACCCATGGCAACGCCGTGCAAATTTCGGTGAGTTGGTCTGGCCTAAGCCGGCAGGAGCCGGTCGACACCCGCGCCAGCCGTATAATGCAGGCCTGATTCGCCCACGACAGCTCCGAAACCCATGAGATTTTTACTATCCCTTTTTCAAACATCGGAAGGCGGCCCGCATTGGATATCCATGCGGGGTGGGTGGTGACGGGAGGCTTCATCATCGCTTCACTCGTCATCTATCGAAACGATCGTGTAACTCAAGGGCCGTGGATATTGACGCCAGCTCAAGAGAGCAAATTCGCCGATGGTCTCAAGATGGCCTTCAAGGGCAAAGTAGCGCTGGAATACGGAAACTCCGATGCAAAGCGCGTCTATGGCTTCGCCTCGAAGCTGAAGGAGGTCTTTGAGACATCGGGATACGATGTCTGGGGATACATGGCATCATACATCCAATCATCTGGTGAGCCGATTAAGGGAATACGTATTGAAGTCGTGAAGGATCAGCCATCAGATCACGTCGGAGCTGGGATTCAACAGGCATTTATCGCCGCAGGCATCGATGCTCCGGGAGTTGAAAGGCAAAACAACAATCACCCGCCAGACACTGCGCTCATCATGATTGGTACTAAGCCCTAGCGGTCAATAATTGCGGCGTAGAGGAATAGGCGCGCAAAAAAATTGCACCTTTAGATTTATTTGCTCGCTAAAGCCGATTGACTCAACTGGGGCGCGAGGTATGAGAGCGTCGGGCAAAGAGGGCTGAGGGATGCGCGCGCGATTCTTAGCAACGCTTGCAGGCATAGCTATCCTCATTGGTATCTCGCGGGCAAACGCGGATACAGCCATTTATTCGTCTATTCCGGACCTTAGTGCTTTTTCCTGGAACAACGCCTATTGCTCGGACTGCGTCCCGCGGCGCAGGATGAACCTCTGACTCTTCTCTCGCTATCGAACTCAGTTTCTGTTACCGGCCTAAACTTAGCGACTGGTCCTATATTCGGCGACAGTACTTATGCCGGTTTGGGGGGCTTCACCTTTGAAATCTACAACAGCAATCATTCGCAAATTATCTTTTCGCAGCTGATCTCCACCACGTTGGTCGCAACCACAGCAAACAACACTGATATAATCTCGGGCAAGGTGTCCGGATTGAGCCTTTTGAGTGGGACCTATTGGGTTGGCTTTTATGCAGACGTGTTGGGACTACCTGGCTTTCTTCCCGGCGCGAATGGGCTGCTGATCGAGACAACGCCCCACACGGGCATCGAACAGTTTCCTTTGGAGGGCAACATAGGCTATCAGCTTGTTGGGACCGTCAGCGCCGTCCCAGGCCCAACTGTTGGCGCCGGAGCGTATAGCTTCGCTCTCGCTGCAATATTCTTAGGTTGGTTCAAGAGACGGCGCGCGCGCCAATTGGCGTAGGTCTGCAATTGACGCCGCACGGCTATTGGGGGCGTCACGAACGAGGCCTGCGTTTGTTCTCATATTTCTGCTGGGAAGACTTCGTCTAGCCTCTTGCCGAGCCCAATCTAGATCAACCCCTTGAGTCCACTCTCATCGAAGGTCTATGCCGTCATTTCTAGTAGAAATGGTGAGCAGAACATTTGTTGAACAGGTAGGCTATCCGACGAGTTCATTGCAAAGGTCGATGCCTGGGCCAAAAAGCAGGACGATCACCCGGGACGTACCGAGGCGATCCGCCGCCTGGTCGAGCTGGGGCTGAAGGGGAAGAAATGAGCGGGCACAGCGAAGATAATAAGCTTGGGGCGACGGACATTCCAAATGAGGTGCTTGGGCCCGAACGAACATTGCTGCAGATGTTCAAATTTTACGTCGAGCCAGAAATCGAACGCCGCCGATCCGGCAGACTGCTCACCGAACCATTCATCTTGGCGAGAGCTCAAGTGCTGTTCTTCGAAGGACGGTCGCCTGAAGTCAGGCTAAACGATGAAGTCAAGATTGCTTTGCTTGTGAGGGCGCCGCGTGCGGTTCAGAAGGGCGAGGCTGTTAGCCTTTCGGAAATAGAGCACATTGAAGGTTCGGAGTTGGATCTCGCTGATTCCGACGCCGGTCACTTCACCGCCGTGCTGTTAAATAACAACTGGTTGATGTTTTTCGACTTTCGCCGCAACAAGCGAAAGGCGTCGGCTCTTGTGAAACGAGCAGAGGAGTTTTGCGCCATGGCCGAGCATGCACTGTCAGAACGTTTTGCCGGTCCATGGGTCGACAATTTGTATAGTGCTTGCGAACTGCTCGCTAAAGCCCGCCTGATCACATCTTCTGCCGAAAGCAGCGACGTCAAATCTCATGGCCGCATTCACTCCGAGATTAATCGTTGGGGTCTGTTAGGAAACGTTGATCGCAAATTCGTCGAGACGTTAAACAAGCTCTCGAATCTTCCAACCTCGGCACGGTACAAGGGCGATGATATTTCCCAGCATGTATCCCCAGAAATGGTAGCGACCGCTCGTGCCGAGATATCGGAACTAAAGATCCGGCTGAAGCGGTTTAGCCCCGATGAAGTTTAATGCGATAACACGACCCGTGATGCCCCGAGATCCATTTATCCGCGAAAAATTCACCCGGGAGCGCACGGCCGCTAAAAAGCTGGCCGCGGAATATTTCGCGCTTCCCCAAGGATCGGTACCAGACCGAGGTGGAAAGCTGGCGCGCCCTGCAATCGCAAAACATCGAGTTCACCATGAAGCGGCTGCCCAAACCGATCGAGAGGGCGACGGAGATCGCTAAGTGAGCAACGATATCGAGAGACAGTTGGCCAAGATACTAGCCCGGGACAATGAGCTGCGAGACGCCGAGGCGAGCGAAAAAAGAAAGCAAGAGGCCGCGGTTGCGGCAGCTGTGGTTGAATGGGAATCTCGCGTGGAGAAAGTGCTTCTCCCCGCAATCGAACCGTTGGCCGCGATGCTAAAGGGCGCTGGCTGGACTTGTGATATTGAACGGACGCCTCGCGGATTCAAAGTAGCTGCTTTCCGTGGCGATATGGTGGTCTATGGGTCAAGAGAGCGCCCTAGCCTCTCGTTCGAGCTACAACAAGGAAAAGACTTAGTGGTCCTACACGAAGCCACGCCGTCAGGCATTCGCTTGGATGCGAAGATATTAGGGGTCAGCGTTGAACCCGATGTCGTCAAAAATCGCATCGTGGAGTTTGTCAGTAAACTGGCGCTGAAATAAAGCGCGGTCCGGTAGCAAAACGCGGAACATCAATCACGATTCTGGGAAGGAAGGCACGACGCGCGGACCGCATGACGGATGGCCGTTACCGGCTCGTGGCCGTCAAAGGGGCTCGCGTCTTTGTTGGCACCTTGATCGACACAATCAACAAGGGAAAAGTCCGTCTTGCGATCTTTAGCGTTCCGAAGGGTTGAACCGGATCATCCTCGAGCCGATAAGGAACGGGAGGAATCTGCCTTCCTGCGCTAGTCGTCTGCATCGGCCTTGCCCTGCACTAGGTTGAGTGCATCGCGATACAGAAAGGGTACCCAATAGGTGGGCTCATCGCGAGTCCCGCGCTCCTCAAAAAATCCGAGTTCAACAAGCTGTTTGGCCTTGCCGATCGCGGCGTTGTGTGAGAGCGACCATAAATGAGCTAGACTGTCGGGGGTCTGTTCGGCCTTCTGGCCTTCCAACTTCGATACAAAAGGTCTTTCTGACGCGTATTCGGCATACAGGTATTGGTTCAGCCTTGCATTTGAGACCGTCGGCAACGCGCTTTTGAAAACGGATCGATCGAACAACTGATCGTTCGCCGCGGCGGCTCCACCATTTTCAAGCCGTCGGATTTCCTGCTCCAAAATGCAATTGAGCAGATGGATCAACTCTCTCGGTGCAGTCTTGCCGGTTCCATCAGCGCAACGCGTGACCAGCCATTTGAACGTTTGAGCCTTCTGCGGTCCTTGCTCGACCTGCTTCGGGAAAAACCTGTAAAAAATATCTTCTTGCTTCGCCGCATCTTCAAGAATCGATGTCACATCGATCCCAAATTCCTTTACTAAGGCGCTATTGTTTAACAGGCGCCGCAAAATCAGGTTCAGCAGCGCCGGCTGCGGCCAATCCAGAATGACATATCTGATGAGATGGCTGGCCTCACGCATCCCCCTCTCAGTGATTCTCTTCCAGATATCCTCCCGCAGAAAAATCTTAAGCGATATCTGGCCCCGGCTCTTTATGTCAGCATAAGCCCGGATCAGCGCGCGAAGGGCGTTGGCTTCCAGCTCGTGGTTTTCCACGAACGCAACGTCAAGCCTGTCCAACAGAACCCAGACCGCTAGACTGCTCTCGCTCAATACATCATCAAGCAGTGCGAACAAATTATCGACCGACGAAAAACCGATACTCTTAAGATCAGCGGACGGCTCTCGGAGAACGATTTTCCCGTTTACTCCGATTGGCATTTGGGTAATGGGGTCTAGCGTAAGCCCGCCTTCTACCGATTCAGCCGCAACGATCCGCTTTGCATATTCGTGTACACTCCGAAGAACGCCCGTTAGGCTGAATTCTTTCTCAAGCAATTTTGCGCCTTCGAGAGCAATAAAAATCTTTTGTGCCTTGGCGCCGCGAATGTCATATTCCCGCAGTTGCTGCGCGATAATCGTAAGGATATAGAGCTTCCAGAGCACCACAAATTCGTTCTCGGTCGTGGGTGGATCAGCAATCAAATCCTTAAAAACGGTGGCACCACGAGGATTTTCAGCCGCGACCAGTAAAATGCCCTGGTCGAAGAACGTATCAGCCCTCGTCATCAGCAAAGAATAAATGGCGCTTTTCCCGGCGCCTTTTTCGCCGCGGATAATGTCAATGTCGCCCTTCGCGATCCTAGCCCATTGGTTTGTTTCGACGAAGTAGCCGGCCAGCGCGTTGACCTCGTCCTCAGCAACCTGAACGCCAAATGACATTTCCCTCAGCAAATCAATCCGCTTCATCGCAAATTCTCGCTCAGCGTGAGATGGTCGCTGGGCGGTTGTACGCCTTGAAGCTCGACTTTGACAAGTTTTGGCGATAATTGCTCCCACGTTCAAAGCAGCCATCTGTCACTCACGAGTTGTTTCCGATGCGCAGACACGCGCTTGTCAAGATCAGGCCCTGGGGTTTGCTGGCGCGCTTTGCTATCCTTCAGCCGCGATTTCAGACGGTTGTACTGGCGAGACGCCATTGGCGAGCGCGATGCACGCCCCTATTTTGAAATTATCAGCCATAGCAGTCTCCGATCATTAGGAACGCGGCGAGCCAGCCACCGAAAACGACTCGCCGCGAGGGCGCCAACCGCGGAAAGGAGAGGACCACCGAGGGCGCCGATCTGATCGACATTAGGCTGCCCTGGTAAGTAATTTCCACACGGGCACCGCTTTCGTTCCACCTTGCAAATAAATTTGCGCGTTAACAATGTCGGTATACAACGAACCGATTGCCGTCTGATTGGCGCCCGTCGCGGCGCTCGGAGCACCCGCGCCGTACAGGTGCATCAGATCGGCCGGCATGTCCTCGATGTCACGATCATAGGCATTGCCGATACCGAAGAAGGCGGGGACAAGCGTCTCCCGGAAAGGGTTGGTTTCCGAGATTGCCGCCAGCAACGATTGGTTTCTAGGATGACGGTTCATTGTAGCTCCTTTGCTGATAGTGTTTCATTCCGATGAAAGATCTCCAACCATGCGCCAGAACGACGCCGGCGAGCCGTCATAGACGGCGGCCTCCGGGGTGTTGTTTCCAGAGCTGGCGTTTAGCCAATACCCGTTGAAATTGCCGGTGCTTCCGTAATAGCCGAAACGCGGCGGTGTTTGCTCCACGCTGGACACCATCAGCTCACTGAGGGCCCATACTAGCGCGTCGCATCGGTCCGGCGAGCCATCGCCTGAGTACCCGTCGCCGGTCATCGCGGCCATCTGGTCTTCGAGTTCGGTAAACAAGCCAACGTGACGAATGCGGTTCTGCTCATACAGCGCCGCGATCGGTTCTGCGCGTTGGACCTTGCCGCGGCTCGCGGTCACCTCCCGATAGGGCACGTTCGGATCAACGGTGCGGATGACGTGCTCGCACATGGCGCCGCCGAAGTTGCGCTCCGCAACGATCCTATCGGCCTTGAATTCGCGGTACGCATTGACAGCCACTCGCCCCCAGCCATCAGGCGATAGCTTGCAGGTCCGATCGGCCAGCACATAACCCAGGCCGTCAGAGCCCTTGCCGGCGACCACAATGCCGATCGAATCGCCACCATCCTCCTGGCCGCGGGTGCCGGAGGGATCAACCGCGACCACAACGCGCACCATGTCCGGCAATCTCCAGCAGCCGTTGGCGCGCTCCAGCATGTGCGGGTCCACAAAGCGCCTTGCACATCCGTCAACAGCTCGCCGTCGATCTCCTGCCGGCCTAATCTTGTGCCGGAATATCTGCTCATGATGCTGGAGATGAATGTCGGTGCGAGATTTTGCGCGTTGTCGATCGTCTTGCCCCGCGTGATCACCGTGGTCGGATCGGCAATGATCGCTTTCAGCATCTTGGAAGGCCGTGGCGTCGTGGTGATCAGCTTTCTCGGCCGGATGCCAACCCGCAGGCCGAGATTGAGCATGTCGAGCGCCTCGGGGTGCGGCCATGTCGCCAGCTCGTCGCAATACGCCAGGTCGTGCTGCGGACCCCTCAACCGCTCGGGCTCCTCGGCGCTGAAACAAGTGGCCTGAGCGCCGCTCGACCATTCGAGTCGCCGCTTGCTCGGTTCCCATGTCGGCCGCGTGCTGTTCGATGCAATACTGAGAAAACCGGAAGGGCCCTCGACTAGAACGTCCCTCACGTCCGCCGCCGTCGGCGCGACCAACGCAATCCGGCTGGCCGTGCCCGCCACGGCATGACCGTGAACCCATTCGACGCCGCATCGCGTTTTGCCCCAACCTCTTCCCGCCAAAACCAGCCAGGTCGACCACCAATCGCCAGACGGCTCGCGTTGCTCCGGCCGCGCCTGTACCCGCCAACTGCCAGAAAGAGCGTCCGCGAGGTTGGAGAACATCTGGCCACTGCTACGCATGGGGGTTGATCTCCCGCATGGGCGAGCTCGCCAGCGCGGCCGCGGTGTGTTCTGGTGTGGGTGCACGGTCCTCGAGCTGGCGCAGGCCGTCGACCACCTTTGCAAGCGCGTCGGGATGATCCGACAATGTGCTGATCAGCATTTGCTCGAGCTCGATGTACAACGGGCTCGACATGAAAACTGTCACGTTATGGTTGACGGTGTGCGGATTGAGGCGGAGCAATTCGCCGGTCAGGCTCGCCAGCAATTTCAAGGTTTCATTCAACCGGCCCGCCAGCGCGGCGGTGCCGGATCGATCGTTCAGAACGGCAGCAAGCTGCATTTGTCGGAGCAACGTGCTGCGAACGATCGCTAGATAGTCGAGCAGCGACAAGCTCTCGGCATTTGCCCTCTCGGCGAGGCCCTTCAGGTCGACGTCGCACAAATAGATCGCGCGATCGGCATCGGTGACGTGGTTTGTCATGTGCCGCCAAACGGAGACCTTGTTGATGCCGTAGGTCTTAGCGATGGTGTCCAGGCTGACGCCGGAGATGCGCGCCAGTTCGATGCGCGCCCGCTCGGGTGATGCACAGACCAAACACCGGGCCCGCGTGATCCTTCGGACCATCAAATTCCCTTTGCGCGTAAAAAAACGTTACGATACGCGGACAAGCCGTTCATGGCGCGAAATCCGCAGCACGTTGCCACGGCGTTGCCATGGACGGCATAGACACTTCATTATCTGGCGTAAAATACTGATAAAGCAAGCATTATCGGAAGTGTTGTAACTGGTGCGAGCCAGTTGTTTTCGTTTTCATCCGTCGTTTTCGCGTGCTTGCGCCTGTTACGAAAAAAAGAAAGTTGGCACACCACGCGGCGGTGCGATCGGGACCGATCTGGAATCGGGAACCGAAATCAGAGCCAAGTTTTGTTGCGGAGAAAAAAATGATACCGACCGCCCTGGCCCTTCCTTTCCCATGGCACCTCCCCCCTCAAACATGTCCAACCGATTTCATAGCCTGGCCGCTGTTCCGACGCGGTCGACGATGCTCGCGATCTATATAGGGAACAACCTGGCCTTCGCCGCGCACTCGCGCACTACGGACTCCTGCACCAGTAGGCCGCCGGCGCGGTCGATGACCGCAAGACGGCGATGTCCCAAGGCGACGTGCCGATCGATCCAGACGCCACCCGCATCCGGACCGCGGCGGGCCATTGTTTCCGTCATCGCTCGGATGAGGTCCTGGTGCGCCCTGAGATCGCCATCTTAGCTAACCCAGCCAGCTATTCCGCAGATCGTGTGATCCTTCGCGTTCGGTTTCCATGTCAACACGCCGCATATCCCGTGCAACGCGTGAATTTCCTGGATCAGCGAAGGTCTGCTCGGGGTCATCAACGGACCTGACCGCCCCGAAATGCGACTTCCGCTCTTCCCCGAAAGCGGACTCAAGTCGGAAATCGGGCCAGGTCCGAAAAGTGCCTGCCACAAGCAGACCTAGCAAGATGCTACTCGATGACCTCGGTAGCAGCAGCCAATAACTCGGGCGGCACCGTAAGGCCGAGCTTTCTGGCGGTCTTCAGGTTGATGGCTAGGTCAAACTTGATTGGCTGCTGAACTGGAAGGTCGGATGGCCTCGTCCCCTTGAGGAGCCGCCCTACATAGGAGGCGGCTCGGCGATACAGATCCTCGTAATCGGGGCCATAACCAATCAATGCGCCCTCCCGCGCCGTCGGGGGGAAAGCAAAAATCGTGGCCAGGTCGTGACTCAATGCAGATTTGATGAGTTGATCCCGGTTGCGGAACGTGAACGGACTGGACTGAACGATGACGATCTCAGCCTGATCCGCCTTCATTGCACCAAATATATCGTTCGCCTCGGCCACGTCACGGATCTCCCGCGATCGAATCTCGACATCCAGCGATTTTGCGGCTCGCTCGGTGACCTCTAGCCTGTATTGTCCATCCGCCCATTTTGGGTACCAGAGATAATTGACCGTCGCCTGCGGCTTCCCCAACTCAATCGCGAACTGCACATACTTGCCGCTGAGGTCTGCATGCATGTCACTGAAGCCAGTGATATTTCCGCCGGGACGCGAGAGGCTTTCGACCAGACCGATGCCGACGGGATTGCCGACGTTGATAAACAGAATTGGGACCGCCAACGCTTGCCGCTTCGCTTCCAGCGACGCGATTGTACCCGACGGGACCAGCAGCCTTGGACCGCGTTGCATCAGTGCACCCACCGCCTGCGGTAACTCTAGCTCGTTCTCAACCCATACTATGTCGAGCACGACGTCCCGGTTTTCCATGACACCGGTTTCGAGCAAACCCTTCCGGAAGGCTTCGACGAGCAACTGGCTGTATGCATTGGAGGCTTGGCCAACTGGCAGGAGGCCGACGCGCGGCAGATTTTGCTGTGCATACGCCGCCAGCGGCCATGCCGCCACCCCGCCCCCGATCAGTGTGATGAGTTCGCGACGTTTCATGCCATCCCCAGATCGGAGGAAGCTCCACCTAGTCAAGCTAGCACGATGGAGGGGGCCGGATGCGACTATTCGGACACCGGTCGATGTCCGCTACAGTCGACGATGGCAGCCCCTGACGCGCCATGGTCGAGCACATTACGGTCGTTGTTGCGCTCTTCGATATCCCACATCTCGAAGAGACCCGATCCCGGCGGCACTTTGGCAATCATGGCGAGGAATGTCGCCACTGCCCGCAATTTCAGCGAACCTGCCCTTTGCAAAGCCGAGTCCGTCGAGATAGGCAATGCTGCGCACTGGCTCGTTTCTTGAAAGCGGCTTAGAGGGAGCAAAGCTGGGCAGACCATGAAACTCAAGCGCGCTATCGCCGCCATCGTTCTAGCGTCTGCGTTTGCCGGACTTGTGGCCGCCAGCACGTTCGAGGATGCGGTTGATGCGCATGCCAGAGGCGACTACGCAAAGGCCCTGCGTCTTATTCGTCCACTAGCCAATGATGGTGACGCCGCAGCCCAGTTCAATCTTGGGTTAATGTATATGACTGGCCAAGGCGTGCAGCAGGACAATGCTGCCGCAGCATTATGGTTTCGGAAGGCTGCAGAACAAGGCTACGCCCTCGCCCAATCCAATCTCGGGACCCTGTATCTCTACGGCCACGGCGTGGCGCAGGACGATACCGAGGCAGTAATGTGGTTTCGGAAGGCTGCAGACCAAGGCGACGCTATCGCCGAGTTTCTACTCGGGAACCAATACGCAAACGGCAAAGGCGTACCGCAGGACTATAGTGAGGCGATGATCTGGTTTCAGAGGGCTGCCGGGCAAGGCCATGCCGTCGCCAAGCTCTATCTCGGGGTCATGAACGCCGAAGGCCGAGGCGTGCCGCAGGACTATGTTCGTGCCCACATGTGGTTCAGTCTATCGGCGGCACAGGGTGAGCAAGGAGCGGTCAAGCTTCTAGAAATGGCCGGGAGGATGACCCCAGCTCAGATAACCGAAGCGCAGAAGCTCGCAGGCGACTGGAAGCCGGCTACGCAGCCACCTCCTCGTTAGCGGAGCTCCTATTGCAGTGCTGATGACCGCTATGGGTCATGAGCGTCGTCCTCTGCAATGAACGGCGGCCTGTCGATGTCCGCTATGCCCCGTTAGCACTCATCAAGCAACTCGCAAATAACTGAATGACCTCCGGCGTCGTCGCTTTGCTTCCTTGGAGCGACTGTCGCCGTTCGAGCGAGGCAGCGGGCAGCCCGGGCTGCCCGCGCCTGACGATGCGCGGCGCCGACCACGCCGAGCTGATCGTCTGGGTCGATTTGGCCCGCTTTTTGCTAGGTCTAATTACAGGCAGGAACCGAGCAAGGGAGGTCTAACCGTCAAAAAAGCGGAGACTATCAATGCCTGTCCGGATCAGATTGTTCGCTGCCTTCGCTGCTGTCCTCTTAGCTGAGCAACTGGCACACGCCCGTGATCCCGACGGCAGATATACAAACTCCCCCCTCCACGGATGGTTCGAACAGTTGGCAAGCAAGAAGGGGCGATGTTGCTCGGACGCTGATGGCATGTCCTTATCGGATGTCGATTGGGTATCACACGACGGTCACTATCGCGTCCAGATCCGTGGTGAATGGGTCGATGTACCCGATGATGCCGTCATAACGGAGCCAAATCGAGCAGGACGGACGATGGTATGGCCTACTTGGTTGGACGGTCATCCCCAAGTGCGATGCTTCATGCCGGGGACTATGAGCTGAAAGCCTTACAACGGCGGACGCCCAACGCGCAGGCCAAATGGTCTTCGCGGACCCGGCCCCGCGCACCATTTAGGTAATCGTCAATGACCGCTTCGGGTCCAGCCCGTGTAAAAACCCTATTGATGCTATGATTCCCTTGCTGAATCGCGGGGGGGATTGATGAAGGGTTTCGTTCAAGGGGCGGATCGGCAGCAGACGACGCTGTTGCCGGAATGCCTTGATGATTGGGTGGAAGAGAGCAATCCTGTTCGCGCGGTCGATGTGTTTGTCGATGCGCTGGAACTCCGCGATCTCGGGTTCGATGGCGTCGATCCGGCAGCGACCGGCCGACCCGGGTATCATCCTTCGCCGATGCTCAAGCTTTACATCTACGGCTATCTCAATCGAGTCCAATCGAGCCGGCGGCTGGAGCGTGAGGCTGGTCGCAATCTGGAAGTGATGTGGCTGACGGGACGGCTCGTTCCGGATCACAAAACCATCGCCGATTTCCGCAAAGACAACGGCCCCGCCATCAAGAAGGTCTGCGCGCAATTCGTCGCCTTGTGCCGCAAGATGGGGCTGCTAGGGAAAGCGAGCGTCGCGATCGACGGCAGCAAGTTCAAGGCAGTGAACTCGCGCGACAACAACTTCACGCAGGGAAAGATGGAGCGGCGCCTGGCGCAGATCGAGGAGAGCGTTGCGCGCTATCTGAGCCAGCTCGACACCGCTGATCGCCAGACAGCCGCCGGTGAGACGCCCTCTGAGGAGCTTGCGGCCAGGACCACTCGGCTCAAGGAGAAGCTGACCAAGCTCGAAGAAGAGGTAAAGCGCCTCAAGGCGATTGAGAAAGAGATGCTCGCCGCACCCGATCAGCAGGTCTCCTTCACCGATCCTGATTCCCGCTCGATGGCGACCAGCGGGCGCGGTTCCGGCATGGTCGGCTACAACGTGCAAACGGCCGTCGATACGACGAACCATCTGATCGTCGCGCATGAGCTGACCAACGTCGGCACCGACAAGTCACAGCTCGCGAACATGGCCAACCAAGCGAAGGCGGTATTGCAGGCAGAACGCCTCGAAGCCTTCGCCGATCGCGGCTACTTCAAAGGCGAGGAAATCCTCGCATGCGATGAGGCTGGCATCACGGTCACGCTGCCAAAACCTCAGACATCGGATGCGAAGTCGGAAGGCCGTTTCGGCAAGCAGGATTTCCGCTACGTGGCTGAGGAGGACATTTACATTTGTCCTGCCGGTGAGAAGCTCACCCACCGTTTCACGAACGAGGAAAATGGATTGGTCCTGCACCGCTACTGGACCGACGCGTGCCGCACCTGCGCACTGAAGGCTCAGTGCA
>Ga0210407_10001136_pt1 | contig 25987 bp, 23 predicted proteins | sample IncBWC27MmetaG_FD_150860 | JGI IMG/M metagenome (GOLD analysis project Ga0210407, IMG submission 150860) | Forest soil microbial communities from Barre Woods Harvard Forest LTER site, Petersham, Massachusetts, United States - Inc-BW-C-27-M | ecosystem: Environmental > Terrestrial > Soil >...
GCCGGTGTTCGATTTTGTTCCACTTGCTGGTGCCGGGAGGCAGATGGCTGACCACGATATCGAGGTCGAGTTCGTTGGCTAACTTCTGCAGTTCCCGTTTCCACAGCCGCCCCCGCGAGCCGTTGCTGCCGCCCCCATCGGCAGTGATCAGCAAGCGGGTGGCGTCGGGATAACGCGCCCGACCAACAGCCTGCCACCACTGACGGATACTGTTCACCGCAAAGGCAGCTGTGTCATGGTCAACCCCGACACTGACCCACCGAAATTAGCCGCCAGGTCGTAGACGCCGTAGGGTACCGCGCGGCCCAATTCCTTGATCAGGAAGTCATGGACCCGGACCTCTTCCGGATTGCCTTGCGGGCGATACTCGCGGCCTGGGTTGCGGAAATCCCCGACAAATTCCTTTTTCTTGGTGTCGACCGAGATCACCGGCTGCTGTTCCGCCAGAGCCCCGGCCACTTGGGTGTTGATGTAGCCAAACTGCGCATCCCGGTCGGGATGGATATCGCCCTCCTTAGTCTTGCGGTTGCCTTGCAGGCTGTAGCCCGCATCGTTGAGCAATCCGGCGACCAGGGTGCGGCTCACCTCGTGGCCCTGCGCCTGGAGCGCTTGCGCCAGTCGACGCACACTCTTGCAGGTCCACCGCAACGGCGATCCCGGGTCACCGCGCGTCGTCGGCTCGACCAGCGCTTCGAGATCCCGCAGCAGGGTGGGATCCTTGGAGACCGTGGTTTTGCGTCCCGCTCCCGGCTGCCGAACGCCCTCCGAGGGCTCCTCCCACGCCAATTCCTTCAAACCCCCGTCCGATGGTGCTCGGTGCAATCCCGGTCGCCGTCGCGACCGCCGCAATCCCTCCATAACCCGCGGCGAACGCCTCGGCCGCCGCGACCCGACGACGGCCCCTTCGTCAAGAAAGGGCGCCACCGTCAAAAACCGCTCTCGAATGGGCTCGACATCGATCACAACCACCATCAAACGGCAAGCAATCGGGACCCCGGCGACGACGGGTCCCGATTGGATGCCGATCACCCCGAAAACGGGGTCCTTATTCCATGCGTATTCACAATGAAGATCCATCCCGGGGTGAAACCAGCGATATGGGGTGCAGTGGCCGGCGCTGTTGCGGTCACGGTTGTCGGATTCTCATCGCTCGGATGGACACTCGGCAGTACTGCTGAGCGAATGGCAACCCAGCGCGCCCGAAACCGCGGCCGTAGCGGTGCTGGCTCCGATCTGCGTCGAGAAGTTCCAGCACCAGGCCGATGCACCGACGAAATTGATCGAGTTCAACAAGATTTCGTCATGGAACCGGCGATCAGTAATCGAGAAGGGCGGCTGGGCTACCATGCCTGGAAGCGATGCACCGAATTCGGCAGTTGCGAGCGCCTGCGCAGAAAAGCTTGGCAGCTTGACTTAAAGACCCGACCCCCAATTGGGCTACGGCGAGCGTTGATCAGAGGGCGCAACCGGGGCGTCATTTGAGGCGAAAGCAACAATATGCTGAGCGACACGGCCGTCCGGTCTGCTAGCCTCCAAAGGCCTCCAGGAGGGGGTATTAGCCGTATTCCCATATTCCCACATGCCGGGAAATAACCTGGGTTGCTGCCATGACGCTGGCGGCGGATCGGATTGCGGCGAATGTGTTGGCCGCCAACCCCCAGATGCGTGTCGCGCTTTATCGAAAATACTTCGGCGTTTCAGAAGAGTGGCTCCGCTCGCATGGCGCAGCCGAAGCGGAGGAAGCGCAAGAGACTCTCGATTGGGTTGAACAGATGGCGCGGCGTCTAGTGGTAATGAGGCTCGCCAACTTGCACGAGACGACCACGCACGAGGAGGAACGAGCATGAACCCGATCACTCTTATCCTGGTGATTGCCTGCGCTCTCGTAGGTCTCGCCCTCGGCAAGACGGTCGACATCTTTTTAGCTCCACCCTTCCTTGTCGCTGCGGTCATCATCGGGCTCTCGCTCAAGATGGCCAACGCCTGGCAGAAGTATAGCGGGGAAGTCTGTCGAGGCCGCCAAGATCTATGCCGATCATCCCGCCGCCCTGCAACTGCGTGCCATGAACATCATCTACGAGACGACAAAGGAACGCGGCACCACGATCCTGATCCCGACGTCGATGGTCGACAGCATGAACCCTGCCTCGGCTCTGGTGCTTGCGGCCCAAAGGGCTCCTGGCGAGGGGTTGGCGTCGCTAAAGAACGCCGCTTGAACAACGGCAACGGCGATCCCGACCAACCAGCCAGATGCCATCGGCAGCACTAGGTAAATGCCGAGGCTTCCATGCGGGAGGGAAGCTCCCCAATGTATATTTTGGAGGAAACAATGACAACCATTCTAATTGTCGTTGTGGTACTCATGCTCTTCGGAGGCGGTGGCTATTACGGATATCGCCGGCTGTGGTAACAAGGCATTGTACATAACGAAGTCCAGAGGATCTAATCCAAGATGCAATTGTCCAATAGGCTCCGGGCTCGAACCTTCGCCCTGAATCTTAGGCCAGCTCCCTGGCTGTCTCCCTCATTGGGATCTCGACGAAATCCCGGCCGGGTTTTTCGATTCTGAGCCGTCAACGTCGACACGGGGGAACGCTCGCCGCAACAAAATTCGCTCCGCGCCGTCAACCCCGTATCGCCCTCTATTGGGAGCTTCAACATTTCAATTCAAGCGTCATCGGGTTCGTCCTCGACGAACTCCTGACCCCCCTGGTCGAACCTACGCGACATCGGGCGGAATTTTCATTTCTGCTCGACGGCAGTTTTTTCCAGACAGCGGAGCACTTCCGCGACGCTCCAGGCCTGGGCGATGCAGCCGCGCGGCGTGAATGGTGGCTCGGCGTCAAAGACCTCGCTGATCGTACCAATGCCAGCTTCAGCGAGATGCGGCTCGAAGCCGTCGAGGAAATGCCGCGCCATCGCGCGATCATTGGGGTAGACCTTGAGCCACGCATCAATGAACGGGCCGATCAGCCAGGCCCATACCGTACCCTGGTGATAGGCGGCATCGCGGGCACGCACATCGCCGAAGTAGCGCGGCTTGTACTCGGGCTCGCCCGGCGCCAGAGAGCGCAGCCCGACCGGTGTCACCAGCTTTGCGCGCACTGCGGTAACGACCGCCTCCCAATATTCCCGGTCGAGGACCGGGTGCTCGAGCGCAATCGCGAAGATCTGGTTCGGCCGGAACGCGGCGTCGTCACCGTCCTCGCCATCTACAACGTCGTAGAGATAGCCGCCCGCCGCGTGCCAGAAGCGGCGATTGAAGGAATCGCGCAACTTGTCCGCATGGGCTGCGAACTCGTCGGCTTCCGGGTCGTGCGCTTCGCGTAGCCAATCCGCGAGCAGGCACAGCGCGTTGTACCAGAGCGCGTTGATCTCGACCGCCTTCCCGCGGCGGGGACTCACGACCCAATCGGCGACTTTTGCATCCATCCAGGTGAGCGCGTAACCCTCCGCCCCCTGGCTCAGGAGCCCGTCACGCGGGTCCACCTTGATGCCGAAGCGGGTGCCCTCGATGTGGTGCCGTACGATGTCCTTCAAGATCGGCAAAAGGAGTGCCAGGGTAGTCTTGTCTTGGCAGTGCCCGACATAGCGGTGCAGCGCGTGAAAGAACCACAGCGTCGCATCGGCCGTGTGGTAGAGGCCCTGATTTTGTCCTTCCGGGAACAGGTTCGGGATCAGGCCATCGCGCACATAGTGAGCGAAGGTGCGCAGGATCCAGCGTGCCTCGATCGCTCGCCCGGTCGCCAGAGTGAGGCCTTCCAGCGAGATCATTGTGTCCCGGCCCCAGTCGGTGAACCAGTGATGGCCGGCGATCACGGTGCGCACTTCATCACCCTCGGCCCGCGCTCGGGCCCCGTCGGCAACGCGTCCAACCGGGGTAATGACGAAGGTGTCGGCCGCAAGGACGAGCTCGGCTGCGAAGCCGATCTGTGCCGGCGCCGCTGCCATCCCGACGAGACGCCGGCGGCGCTCGCCTTCAAACGTCAGCGCATCGTCGGGGCTCAGCGCCAGCACAGTATGCCAGGCCTCGGTTGCGGCGATCAGCGTCAGCGGGCAATCCTTGCGGATCTCTCCGGCAAAGTAGCCGGGGCTCCACAGCCAGCCCCGAGAATCGTAACCGCGCTGCGCCTCGATGTCGTAAAAGCGCTCGCGGCGCACGCCGCCATCGGCGGTAAAGGTCGCGCCTTCGGCGCCCTCCACCGCCAGTCGCAAAGTCGGCAGATCCGGCCCGGCGCTGACCTCGTATCGGTCGCCCCTGATGGTCAGCGTATAACCCGAGGACAGCGCCTCACCGACCGGCGCCTCGAGCGGACGAAAGTCGATCAAGGGTCTCACCCGCAGGCGGACGCGCCTGCCGTCGCCGAGCGAGCGAAACGTGGAATGCACGATGTTTTGGCGCGAGGGCACGACAATCGACTTCTCGATGACGAGGCCATCGAGCTCATATCGCCAGCTCGGCAGGCCCATGCTCAACGTGAAATCGAGGAATCGGCCTCTCTCTCGCAGGTTCACGACGCTGCCGTCTTCGAGCTCGATGTCGACCTCGATATCGTTGAGGACCACCATGCGGCCGAGCGGAGCCGGCTGGGCGGCAATCAGGAAGCCGTGGTAGCGCCGGGTGATCGCTCCCGTTACCGTCGCCGAGGCGTAACCGCCCAACCCATTCGCCACGAGCCATTCACGCGGAGCCTCCGGCAACGGGTTCTCGTCGCGGCTGGCGCGGCGCAGCTCAACCATTCGCTTCTCGGAGATGGAAGACGTTCTTCGCCTCGGGTATCGTGACCGAGGGGCCGGGGGTGAGGACGGTGGCGCTTTGGCCCGAGATGAGCCAATCCCCTACGGCATCCTGCGCCGGGCCCCCTGAACCACCGTAAAGGGGAGCCTCGCTGGACCATAAAAGCCGCCAAGCCTGGCCCTCGACCGGTGCCAGCAGCGGCTCGGGTGCGGGGCCGAGCAGGAGGTCGCGGCCGAGATTGACAATCAGCAAACGGTCGGCGCCGCTCTGCGAGAAAAAGCGCAGCATCCAGGCTTCATCCGTGAGTGCGGCACCATCGATACGGCATGGCCGCTGTCCAAGCACCGGGTCCGTGCGCCGCAGCTCCAGAAGGTCTCGATGCAGCGCATAGATCGAAGCATGCCGTTGCCGTTCGCCGAGATCGAGCACCGATCTGCGAAACGTGTCGATGTCGCCGGGATCGGCGAGCTCGACCCGCATCTCGCTCGTCGCGAGACTGGGAAATTGCGCGAGGGAGCGGCGGCGCCCCTCGCGGACATCGTGCGACAACGCGGTCTCGTGATCGGCAAAATAGAAGAACGGGCTCGACGCGGCGAATTCCTGCCCCTGGAATAGCATCGGAATCCCCGGCATCAGCAAGAGGTAAGCAGTCATCGCGCGAAGCCGGCCAGGGCTCGTCAGCGCGTGACAGCGCTCTCCGGTGCCGGAGTTGGCGATCTGGTCGTGGTTCTGCAGAAAGACGACAAAGCATTCCGCCGGGAGGTCAAACGTCGGCGTGCCGCGCGCTTTCCGCTGCCACTGGTAGCGCTGGCCCTGATAGAGGAAACCGTACTTGGCGGCAGCGACGAACTCGCGCGGGCGGCCGCGGTAATCCGAGTAGTAGGCCTCGTGATGTCCGGTCAATGCCACCATGGCGCTATGATGAAAGTCGTCGTTCCACAAGGCGTCGAGCCCGTAACCGCCCCGCTCGGCTGGACGCGCCAGCTTCACGTGCTGCGGCTCGTTTTCACCAACGACGAAGGTGATTCTGCCGCGTCCCGCCGATCGTACCTGCCGCGCAACGGCGGCGATAATATGATCCTCCGATCGATCGAAAATTGCCTGCGTCGCGTCGAGCCGCAGCCCGTCGAGATGATACTCGTCGATCCAATAGCCCGCATTGGCGACGAAGAATTCGCGCGTCGGGCCGGAATCGGGGCTGTCGAAATTGATCGCCTCGCCCCATTCATTGTCGTAGCGATCGGTGAAATAGGCCTCGGAGAACGATTTGAGATAGTTTCCGTCCGGGCCGAAATGGTTGTAGACGACGTCGAGGATGACGGCGATCCCGAGAGCATGGGCACGGTCCACGAAGCGGCGAAAATCCGTCGGTCGGCCGTAGAGCCTGGTTGGTGCGAAGAGGTTGACGCCGTCATATCCCCAGCCGAACCGGCCCGGGAATTCCCCCACGGGCATAATTTCGAGGCAAGTGATACCGAGCTCGGCAAGAGCCGGCAGCTCTCGCGAAGCGGCTTCCCAGCTTCCGTCCGGGGTGAAGGTGCCGACATGCATCTCGTAGATGACGAGCTGCTCGCGCGTCCGCCCGCGCCACGCCCCGTCGGTCCAAGCGAAATCCTCGGGATCGACGATTTCCGAAGGTCCATGCGGTCCTTCCGGTTGAAATCTCGATGCTGGATCGGGCAATGCCGCCTCGCCCTGATCGAGGCGGAGGCGATAGCGCATGCCGGGTCGCGCCGGCAGGCTCCGCAGCGAGAAGTAGCCGTCGGTCTCGGGTTGCAGCGCCGCCGGCTCGAGGCCCTCGATCTCGACGACAACCTCGCGGCAGCGCGGCGCCCAGACACGGAAATGGACGCCGCCATCGGACTGCGGCTCAGCGCCGATCGGCAGGCGCCGGACGGGTGCTGCTTGGTGCGAGACAAGACGTTCCGCGCCGGAAGGCTTGCGGGGCGTCGCAAGCTCCTGTCGTTCTTTCGCGAGGCCGACGCCAAAGCCAGCACCGACGCGCGCGTCCACGCCGCGACCTCGCGCTCGCCCTATGGACCGCTCCCGTGAGCCCGCGGTTGCGTGACGATACCCGTCGTGATCCCGTCGTCCCGCTCGATCTCCGACGGGACCTCATCCGGCAGCTTCATTGTCGTGGTCGACCGCACCACGCTGCCGATGGCTGCCGCTATTTGAACCAACCGCGCCGCATATGCGTGGTCTTTTTCGAAAAGCTTGGAGGCTCGGTGATGACGCCGCGCGGCCTGATCGGGTTGGCCCGCTGCAGAGGCGTGGTGTTCCAGGCTCGTACGCGCTGTGGTCATCTTCCCTCCGAGCTCGCTATGCTTGTCGCTGAATCGTGGACCAAAAGAGGATCTTAGCCCATTGACATTCGAGGCCGGCAGGCTCGGAAACTACTCAGGCGGAGAGACCCGGATCCGTCGCTGTGCCCCGGGTTCCTCCTTTTCTCCCTGAGAGCAGGGAGAAAATGCGATTGAGCTCGAAAAATCGCCTCTCTAATCGACTATAATGCGAGGCATACCAGATGGTTAGACGCCTGAGCAGGGCCCGCCGAGCAGGGAGGCGAATCTGCGGGCTGAGGGAGGCAGCAGGGAGACTTGATGTCGGCATTTCGCATCGGTCCGTCTTGGTGATATAGCTTATCATACATGATTATCATAAACGCATTTTTCAGATTTGACAATAACAATTGCCGACGTGGTGTAGCGGGGGGCGCCCACACCTGGACCTCAGCCCTGGGGGAGGCGGGTGAGGGCTCCCCCGGTACCAAGCGTTAGGTTCGCCCCACTAGTTGCCGTATCCGTAGTAGCCAGATCCGTTGTAGCTAGATCCGTAGCCAGGTCCATAGTAGCCAGATGATCCGTAGCTAGATCCGTAACCGGGTCCATAGTAGCTGGGTGCGTTGGAACCGTACCGGTTATAGCCAGATCCGTTGTAGCCATATCCGTAGTAGCCGGGCGTCGTGGCAGCGCCCCCTAGGACGCCCAATCCGCCACCGATCAGCGCGCCGGTCCCCGCGCCACGGCCGCCTCCGGCGATGCCCCCGATGGCAGCCCCCGTGGCTGCGCCGAGCAAGCCGCCACCGATCGCGCGCTGGCCCGGATCATACGGATCGGTGCAAGCCGACAGCCCCATTGCCAATCCCAGGGCAAGTGCGCAGGATGAGATCAACGCTTTCATTACCGGTTCCTTGTTCGACCCACGGTTACCCCCACGTGATCCAACGTAACTCAGGCCTGAAGAAGTTCCTGACCAGGAGTCCCAAAGAAATTAGAACGGCGAGCCCCGTGATCAATGAGTATAAATACTCATGGTACTATTCCCTATTGCAAATCGATGCTTACCACCCGACCTAATGATCTTCGGCTAGTTTATCCGGTCGCTGATCGGCACGGATTGCCGACAAATCTGATGAAAGACAAACCGATGGAACTGATTCTGATCATCCTGCTGCTCGTGGTTCTCTTTGGAGGCGGGTTTGGGTTCTACCGCGGTGGCTATTACCGTCAAGGCGGGCCCGTTGGGATCGGCGGCATACTCGGGTTGGTCCTGGTCGTCCTGGTGATCGGGTGGCTGGTGCACGGGCACATCGGCGGCCTCTCGCTCTGAGCTTCGAGGGATCATTGCTGGTCATGGCGTAATCGGGCCGGAGCGGATTGTGCAGACGCCAGCTCCGGTCCGTTGCGCAGTTTGGCTGCGTCGAGCCGCTCGCGCTGCTTGGCTCGTCATCGCCTTATCATCTTTTGCCGTTTCCGGCACCGCTGCTTCGGCCATGGATCCTGACGGAACGTGGTTCATCGACGGCACGGGCGGGGCGGTTCAAATCTTCGATTGCGACGGCCTGCTTTGCGGCCGGATCATCTGGCTGTGGACGGCGCATGATACCGCTGGGCGGCCAGCCTCTGATAAAAAGAACCCGGATCCGGCGTTCCGACAGCGCCCGCTTTGCGGCCTTACCATACTTCAGGGGCTACAGCCCGCTGGTCTCGACCGATGGAGTAGCGGCTCGCTCTACAACCCGGACGACGGGGTGACATATCGCGTCTCGGCAGAACTCCGCTCGGCCGATGTGGCTGTCGCGCGCATATATCTGGGCGTGCCACTCTTCGGTGAGACCAGGACCTTGCTGCGGGTTCCGCGGCTCAGGTCCGAAGGATGGTGCTAGTGTTCGCCCGCCTGAGGATCCTACGACGTGTGGTTGTCCGATATGTGACGGCCCCGCTGCACCTGCAGCGGATCTGCAGCGGGATTCCTCTTCAGATTGTAGGACTCGACTGCTCAGAAACGGGGGCCCGCGCCCCAGCTCCAGCGGTTTCTCCGTCACCTCATCAACCATCGGCACCTCTCTGCGTCGGCGGCGCCTCACGAGGAGCCGCGATCAGCTTTTATATATTCTGCTAATAAGGCAATTTTATGGAATGCTAAATTCGTAATTCGCCGAGACAATCCTGGTCGAACTTGACCGCCTCCTCCTGTACCATCTGTTTGAGCCAGTACACTAGCGTCGCTCGGGCAGATACTTCATGTGAGAAGTCGTCGCATCGGCCCGTCCGCCCGCTATAGGTAGTTTCCGAAGCTATCCGTGATCGGCAGAGAAGGAGATCCTGGAAGGATTGGGTTTTACTGTAATCGAGATTACGCCTGCGCCCTTCAGGCACACCATCCGGCTGGTACTTTGCCAAGAACATAGGCGGCTAAGATGAACGATTTCGGTCGACTTCTCGAAGAAGAAATCCCGCGCCTGCGGCGCTATGCTTTTGCACTGACCCGCAGCATGTCCGGGGCCGACGATCTCGTCCAGGACACTCTCGTCCGCGCAATTGCGAAGCAGCATTTCTGGCAGCGCGGTACCAATCTCCGCGCCTGGCTCTTCACCCTCATGCATAACCGGAATGCAGACGGCATCCATCGCAGCGTGCGGGAAGGCATTATCGTCGGGGTCGACGAGCCGTGGCCAGTCCCCACAGTGGCAACCGATCCGACAGAGGTGCTGTCGTTGCGGGATCTCGATCGCGCCCTCGCGCGAATTCACGAGGAGCAGCGCCGGGTGCTTCTCCTGATTGGTCTCGAAGGCACCTCGTATGAGGAGGCCGCGAAGATACTCGACGTGCCGATCGGGACGGTCCGCTCACGCGTGTCACGCGGTCGCGAGGCGCTCCGCAAGCTGATGGACCGAAGTGATGGAACAGAGGCCGCGAGCGGTGAGGCTATCACGAGCGCCGTACCGAAGCGTCGGCGCTTCGTCCCGGAACTTGAGATGACTCAACATTCGGCGGGTGCCGGTTTAGTCGCCGGAACAGAGTCCCTCACCACGGGCGCCGCACCGCGGCCGGTTTGATGCTCGAGGTGTGGAATAGCACCGACCGCTCGGGTGCTGGCCGTCGACAAGGCCGACGATGGAGGCCGTCGGACCGACTGACCTCCAGCGATATCCCTGCCGGTTTGGAACCTCTGTGGCGCACATGCGTTGAGGGAAGCGAAATTTCGCCTGTCAATGCGGTAATCTGATGCCCGATGGGCAGAATGGCCATTGGCCCGACCGGCATCTGCAAGCGCGGCGAGGACGCCATGCTGCTGATGGTGCTGAACGCCCCTGAGGACCTCGTCCAGTTCGCTCCACCGGAGACGACGGGCGGATCGGAGTGGACGCTGGTCATGGACACGAACCTCACCGATCATGCCAATACGGGCGGCTTTGCGACCGGCGACGCTTACGAGGTGACGAGGCGATCGCTCCTACTTTTGGCGTAGAGTCGAAGGCCGCTCCGGAGGCCGTACGAACATATTCATGACGAAAAAATCGCCGCTCTTTGCGAGCTTTGCCGACCGGTCGGCCGTTCTCCGCCAGTCACGCGATCTCAAGATGGCGGGTTCGGCGCACGCTTACGTCCGGGGGAACACGCTCAAGTTCTACGAGTGGCTGGCGAAGGCAGATATCCAGAAGGTCCCGAACGGGCCGCCGGTGTGGATCTGTGGCGATTGCCACGTCGGAAACCTCGGACCGCTCGCCGCCACCGATGGCGAGATCAACATACAAATTCGCGACCTTGACCAAACCGTAATCGGCAATCCCGTGCATGATCTGATCCGGCTCGGGCTGTCTCTGGCGACCGCGGCGCGGGGCTCTGACCTTCCGGGCGTCACCACGGCGAAGATGATCGAGCAGCTCGTCGAGGGGTACGAGGAGGCGCTCGCCGATGGCGACCCCGATCTGCGCAAGCAGCGGCCGGACTGCGTCCGGGTCGTGATGCGCCGGGCGGTTCGGCGCACTTGGGCCCAGTTGGCCAGAGAGCGCATCGAGGATACCAAACCCACGATCCCGCTCGGCAAGCGGTTCTGGCCCCTTACCAAGCCAGAGAGACACCAGATCGATCAGCTGTTTGCGACGGATGAGGTGCGCCGGCTGGTGACCACCTTGCGTTCCCGCAAAGGCAACGCGGGCGTCGAGGTGCTCGATGCCGCCTACTGGATGAAGGGATGCAGCTCGCTCGGCCGCCTGCGCTTCGCGGTGCTGGTCGGGGTCGGTAAGGACCTCTCGAGCGAGGGGGCACTCTGCTTGATGGATATCAAGGAAGCCGTGCGGTCGGCGGCGCCGTGCTGCGCCGAGGCCGAGATGTCGCACGACGATGCGATGCGCGTCGTCGAGGGCGCGCAACATCTCTCCCCGGCGCTTGGCGAGCGAATGCTGGCTGCGCGCTTTCTTGATAAGGCGGTGTTTCTACGCGAGCTCCTGCCGCAGGACCTCAAGCTGGAGATCGACAAGCTCACGCGCGAGGAGGCGATGAAGGTAGCGCGCTACCTGGCAATGGTCGTTGGTAAGGCGCATGCTCGCCAGATGAGCCCCGGCACGCGGGAGAAATGGCGCGACGAGCTCGCCCGCAATCGTTCCTCGACGCTGGACGCTCCTTCCTGGCTATGGTCGAGCGTCGTCGAGCTGGTGGCGAGCCACGAGGCGGCGTATCTCGACCACTGCCGGAAATATGCGATGGAGAGCAATGTATCGGTGTAACGCCGGTTGAATTAGCGCGGCGCCGTTACGACGGCCAGTGGATACCGTCGTCGTTGCAGTCATTCCCGAGGTCCGACCGACCAGACAGCATGCGCGTTCGTGTGCAGGTCGGAAAAAGCAGCGTAACAGTTAAAGGGGCGCCGCGGCGCGCGTGGTTTGACGCTCGATCTCCGCGTTCAGTTCCGCGCCGACGAGGATTACATAGGCGGTCAGATAGAACCAGAGCAGCAGGATGATGACGGCGCCAAGCGAGCCGTAGGTCTTGTCGTAGCTGCCGACCTTCGAGACGTAGATCGTGAAGGCGATCGAGCCCAAGACCCATAGCGCTGTTGCCGCAACCGATCCCCAACTGATCCACTGCCACTTCGGCTCCGCCCGATCTGGCGCGTAGCGGTAGACAATAGCAAGCGCAAGGATGACGATTCCGGCCAGAATCGGCCAGCGAAGGAGCCCGAGCACGTCGCCCCAAGCGTCGGACACCGGCAGGAAGGCGAGGGCGGCGGGCAGCACCGCCACCAGCGCAAGCGCAGCGGCGCCGAAGAGTGCCAAGCCGGCGCCCAGCGCCAGAGCGTGAAGGTTGAATGAGACAAAGTCTCGCTTCTCCTCCTCGCCGTAGCAGATGTTGACGGCGGTCATCAACATCCCCGTTGCCGACCACATGCTCCAGAAGGCGAGCAGCACGCTGACGATGAGGCCGATGCCGAACTTTGTGGTCGGGCCTTGGACCAGTGCCTGGAGCCACGTTGCGATGAGCTTGACAGCCTCCGGCGGTAACACGCCCTGCATGGCGGTGATCTGCCGCTCCACCATGTTCGGGTCGGCGACGAGACCGTAAACCGAAACCACCGCAGTGAGCGTCGGAAAGAGGGAGAGGAGCGATTGGAAGGCGGCTCCAGCGGCAAGGGCCGAGAGGTTGTCCTTGCCCATCCGCCGCCGCGTACGCGCTAGGATCGCCCACCAGCTTGCCATTCGGGCTAGCGGATGGAAAAGCTAATCGTCCACCGCTCGACCGCGCCTGGCCACGCGGTAGATGAGGAGGATGTCAACCTCTCGCGCCCAGGTGCTCAGCGCAGGTCCAAGAAGCCTGCGACCAATATGACCACGACAACTACGCCAGTGACGTAAAACATGTTGAGCCTCCTGCTCCGGTGGGCGGGCTCTAAGACCGGAAGGGCCGGTTCGTCTCGGCAACAGTCCACCGCCAAATGCAGATTTGCCGCGCTCGCAGTGTGTCATTTCTTGGACATTCATGGCGGCAGGTACATCGGCTTTCCACGCTCGGCCGCCGAGATGCGCATCAGCGCCTCGACTAGCAGAGGAAGATAACAGCACGACGGCGTTTATGGCGGGACGACAACCGGACAGAGGCTGATCATTGGTGAGCAGGACAGAATCGACCGGCAGCGCGCCGCGGGCCACGCGGGAGCGAGTTGTAGTGTCCGCTTACCCCGCACGGTCACTACTGACGCTCGTTCGTTCCCTCCCAGCTCCGCCCTCTAAGACGGGATTCGTCAGATCAAAAGCTAAAGCTGTGGACCCCGAAATAGCCCGCAACCAAAATTATGACGACCACCACGCCAATGATAGTGAAGATGTTCATTCTGTTCTACTCCCGTTCCATGATGATAGCGCGCGGCGTGCTCGCTCAGCTAGCAAGTACAAGTCATTTTTATCGCCACCGCCTATATCCCCAATAGCCGCCTCCTCCGAATAGCAGAAAGAGCACGAGGATAATTAGAATGAGATCCATACCTTCCTCCAAAACTTCTGGCGGGAAATTTCCCTCCTGCACATGTGGAAGCAGAATAACTATTCACTAGCCTCGGATTCTACCTACTACTATTTTAACGGGGACGGTAATGAGGCTAGGTAGTTTCCGAGGCTACCGCAGCCACCCCTGCTTCATCATATGGTCGTCTCTATACACGGAATTTATGTCCACAATAGAAGTGTACGGTCATGAACAAGGATCGGATCGCGGGATCGGCGAAAGAGATCAAGGGCTCGATCAAGGAGACCATCGGCAAGGCAACAGGCGATGCCAAGCTGAAGGCTGACGGCAAGGCCGACAAGGTCGAAGGCAAGATCCAAAACGCTGTCGGCGGTCTCAAGGACGCGCTGAAGAAATAAGGACAGCCGCTTGGTTTGCCGATCGTGATCGACTAACCGGACGTCGGCGTACGTCAGATCGAGATATCCGCAACCAGTCGAGGAACGTAAAATGATCAAGAAATCAATGGGTCTCGCCAGTGCGGCACTCATCGGCATCGCTGTTCTCTCCGGCGGCGCCGGAGCACAAGGCACGCCGCAGACGGTAGAGCTCGTCAAGGTCGATGTGCAGAAGCTGGCGGCCGGTTATCGCGCGTCTAAGGTCATTGGCAGCAGCGTCGTCAACGATGCCAACGAAACCATCGGTACGATCGAAGACCTCCTCGTCAGCCATGACGGCAAGCAGCCATATGCAGTGCTGTCGATCGGCGGCTTCCTGGGCATGGGTACTCGCTTGGTCGTGGTCCCTTATGACCTGCTGAAGTTCGCCGACAAAAGGGTGACACTGCCAGGCGGCACCAAGGAAGGGCTCAAAATGCTGCCAGAGTTCAAATACGCTACGGGCTGACCCCCGCGGGAGCTGCGGAGTAGAAGTTCGCGTGCCAGAAGGACGTCGTACGGAGGAGCGTGGTGAGCAATACGTCTTCTAATGATGCAAGGAGCATGGAGGCGCGCGTGACACAGGCCGGAGAAGCGATCGGCGAGCACGTCAAAAGCGCCACGGCTGCCACCGCCGCCGCAGCCGGCCAAGCCCAAAAAACAGTCGAGGATGCTGCAGCGGCTACCGTGGCGGCGGCCAGCCAGACAAGAAAAGTGCTGGGCGACGCGGGCGAAGCGGCACAGCAAGCTTGGTCGCAAGCGGGCGGAGTGGTGGAGGACGTCGTTGAGGCGGGTCTTCGCGCCACCAAATCGGTTTCGCAGCAGATCAAGGAGAGGCCGTTGGTGGTGGCTCTGGTCGGCTTCGCGCTCGGCTACCTCGCGAGTTTGTGGATTCGTAAGGAAGGCGGAAGACCAGCAATGATCGCTGAAGATAGGGCGAACGCAAAGCCCCTTCGCCAAAGGAGATGAAGGGAACAACCGTCCAACGTGGTCGAATTGAAGATATCCACAGGCAACCCAGGAAAGAACATCCACATGACCACTTACAAGATTATGACGAGCTTGGCCTTCTCAGCGGCATTCCTGACGGTGGTCGCGACCATGCCGGTCGCTCGCGCGCAAATGGGCACGAGCGGGACCGTGGTGGTGACCAATGGTCCGCAGACTAATCCGGGCGATAGGTCTGGCTATTGGTCGGTGCAGCAGAACGTACGCGACAGCCAGCGTTATGAGGCCGTGGTACACGCGAACAGCGGCTTCCGTGCCAATCGCGTCAGCAAGGAATGCGGGCCGATCAACGATCCCCAGCTGCATGCCAATTGTGTCGCGAGTTTTGGCCAGTAAGGGGCGGCGTTATTGCTGAGCCACGGTATAATCCGCGATAACGCTGGGCGATCAGGCGATCGCCTAGCGCGGCAAGGAATCCTCAACGGAGGAACCGGTGGACCTGATTCTGATCATTCTCGTACTAGTTCTCCTGTTCGGGGGTGGGTTCGGCTATTCCCGTTGGGGATATGGCGGTGGCATCGGTATTGGCGGTATTTTGCTGATCGTGTTAGTGGTCTATCTGTTAGTCGGACACGGAAGATTGTGACCCTCGCGCCTCCCCCGGGTGGGATCCGTCCGAAGTAATCCACTAGCTCCGAGACCTCTACCATGCCCGACACCGCCGCTCCGGCCGCCGGCCCTCAGCCAGTGGGGGTCCGTGCGGCCGGTACCCCTCTTGCCGGTCTGGGGACCCTGGCCGTCGGCGTTATTGCCATTGCGGCGCTCTACTTCGGGCGGGAAGTCTTTATCCCAATAGCCCTGGCGGTGCTCCTGAGCTTCGCGCTTGGGCCGCCGGTTCTGCTGCTGCGCCGTTGGCACATCAATCGCGTGCTCGCCGTCATTGTCGTGGCCGTGCTCGCCTTCTCCGTGATCCTCGGCATCGGCGCGCTGATTGGCAGCCAGCTCGCGCACTTGGCCGAGAACCTGTCCGGATACAAATACAATATTACAGAGAAGATCCATTCGCTTCGGGACACGACGACCAGCAGCGGTGTTGTCGGGCGTGCCGCGGCGATGCTGACCGAGCTCGGCAACGAGATCACCAAGCCCCGCGAGATGATCGCGCGCCCGGCCGCGAACCGACCCGCCGTCCTCGCGCCTGGCGTTCAGCAAAAGCCGGTTCCCGTCGAGATCCGCCAATCCGACCCGACGCCGCTCCAGCTCATCCTGCAGGTCGCCGCGCCGCTGCTCCAACCTCTGGCGACGGCCGGCATCGTCGTCGTCTTTGTGATTTTCTTCCTGCTGCAACGGCAAGACCTGCGAGACCGCTTCATTCGGCTCGCCGGTGCGCGCGATCTTCGGCGCACGACCCTGGCGCTGGACGACGCCGCCCGCCGCCTTAGCCGCTATCTCCTGCGTCAGACCGGGATCAACGCGAGTTTGGGTGTGTTGGTCGGCAGCGGGCTGTGGTTCATCGGCGTGCCGAACCCGGTACTCTGGGGCATCCTCACGATGCTCTTGCGGTTCGTCCCCTACATCGGCCCCGTTATCGCCGCCGCGTTTCCGGCAGCCCTCGCCGTTGCCGTCGATCCGGGGTGGTCGATGCTGTTCTGGGTCGTCGGGCTGTTCCTTGTTGCCGAGGGGGTCACCGGTCAGGTGATCGAGCCCTGGCTCTACGGCCAGAGCACGGGGCTCTCCGGCGTCGCGGTCGTAGTCGCCGCCGCTTTCTGGACATTGCTCTGGGGGCCGGTCGGATTGCTCCTGTCGACGCCGCTGACAATGTGCCTGGTGGTGCTGGGGCGGCATGTCGAGCATTTGCAGTTCCTCGAAGTGTTGCTCGGCGACCGGCCTCCACTGGCGCCGGAGGAGAGCTTTTATCAACGCATACTGGCGGACGACCCCGACGAGGCCGCGCATCAAGCCGAAGCGTGCCTCAAGGACAAGCCCCTGTCGGTCTATTATGACGAGGTCGCGATCAGGGGGCTCGCGCTGGCTCAGCACGACGTCAATCGCGGCGCGCTCGATCACGCCCACCGGGTAAGGGTCAAGGAAGCCGTCGAGTGGGTTATCGACGACCTTTCCGATCATGACGACGCCTCGGCACCCACGCTCGAGGAAGGAGCGAACGAGGTGGCAGCGGTACCGTCGGTGCTTTCCCCGGAGGAACTCGCGCCCGGTTGGCGGGAGACGGCGGTGCTGTGCGTCGCCGGTCGCGGATCGCTCGACGAGGCGGCGGCGGCAATGCTGGCACAGCTTCTGGAAAAGCACGGGATCGGCGCGCGCGTGGTGCCCTCGGAGGCGGTTTCGGTTGCGAACCTGGTTCGGCTCGAGGTGACGGGCGTGCAGGTGGCATGTCTTTCCAACCTGGAACCGGGTAACTTCACCAACGCTCGCTACCTCGTACGGCGGTTGCGGCGCAGGCTCCCGCAGGCGAAGATCGTTGCCGGGTTCTGGACGTTGGCGGCGCAGGAGGCCGAGGAGCGGGGTGCGCTCGCGGCCACGCGCGCCGATTGTGTCGTTACCTCCCTGCGGCAGGCGGTGGAACAGGTCGTCAATGCGGCAAAGGAGGCCGCGGCCGCCGATCTCGAGGATGAAACCCGAGCGCCCGTCGCACCTCCAGCGTCAGCGTCGGGTGATACAGTCGTGCCATGTTCTGTTGGATTTGACCAAACCCAGCGGATCGAAGCGTCCATGAAAGAAGCCGACTCTTGGAGCAGGTTGTAGCGATCCCCCCGCTAGACCGCCTCGCGCCGCGCCGAGCAAGCTACAGGCCGCCGGACCAAGCGCAACGATGGGAACCGCGATCAAAGCTCGTAGCACAACGGCAATCTCGACAAGCCGGACGCGTCGGCAGCACTAGGTAGATTCCGAGGCTAGTGGCGCAGTTACCCCGAACCCACATGCAGGATGACGAACTTGTCTCCAATAGGCTCGGGGCTCGAACCTTCGCCCTGAATCTAGGCCAGCTCCCTGGTTGTCCCACTCATTGGGATCTTAGCGAAATCCCGGTCATCGCGGCCGGGTTTTCGATCCTGAGCCCTCAACTTGACATCTGGCAACGCTCGCCGCAACGGCTCCCGCCGGCGCTGGCGATGCGGACCGGCCGAGCGTCGATATTTGCGACTACCGGCAGTAGGCGCAGCAGGCTGTTCGGTGCGCCTTCCGCGCCGGTTACCGTCATGAGCGGGATGCGGTCGTTCGCGACCCGACCCCCCTGCGGCACGGGCGATCACTAGACACGACGCGAACGGAATCCGCTTTAGTCGACATCCTGGTCATTACCCGGGCTTCGTCATTTTCGAGAAAGCGGATTCATAGCATTAGGCGGACTCAGGCGGGCGGTCGGCGGCGGCCATGACCAGACGGATCAAGTCGGGAAGCGAGGCCACACCGGTTCTTTTCATCACGGCGGATCGATGGTTCTCGACGGTGCGCTGGCTGATGCCAAGATCGTGAGCGATGATCTTGTTTGGACGTCCTCGAACCACGAGGTCCAAGATGTCGCGCTCCCGCGGCGTCAGACGGGCGATGCGCTCGGATGCCGTTTTGCGCCACTCGAGAAGCTTTCCCGAATCTCGGATGCGCTCGAGCGCGCGTCCGATGCTCGCCAGAAGCTCGTCGGGGCGAACGGGCTTTTCCAGAAAGTCGGCGGCTCCAGCCTTCATCGCCTGGATCGCCATCGCAATGTCGCCATGGCCGGTGATCATGATCGCCGGCAGGCCACGGTTCTCGGCCTTCAATCGCTCAAGCAGAGCGATTCCACCCATGCCCGGCATCAAGGCATCGGTCACAAGGCATCCTTTGCGATCCGGCCGGTCGACCGCAAGAAACGCCTCGCCGCTGGCATAGGCCTCGGCCAAATAGCCGTGTTCGTGAAGCAATTCTTGCATGTCGTCGCGCACGGTGCGGTCGTCGTCGACGACGAAAACGGTGGGCCGCGGGCCGCCTGTTGCCGATAGATCCGCCTGTCGCGCGGTCTTACCGGACTTCGGCCGCTGTTTCGCGGCGAGGAAGCCCTGGATCTGCCGCGTCAGCGTTTCTGGTTCGGCCGGCTTGCTGAGATGCACGCAGCCCGCATGGGCTATCTTGCGCAAGGTATCGCTCGATATGTCGCCGGTCAGGATGATGGCCGGTATTTCGCGGTGCAGTGACTCGCGCAGCCGGGCGATGACCTCGGCGCCGGTCAGCTCCCCCGGCAGGTTGTAGTCGGCGATGATGACGTCCGGCAGCAATGCCCCGCGGGCCGCCAGTGCGAGCGCCTCGTTGGTGCCGGCGAGGGCGGTCGTCCGGTGTCCTTCTCCCTCGAACAGAATCGCGAGCATCTCGCGCACTGCGGGATCGTCCTCGACGATCAGGATCGCGCCGGTGGGGCCCGTGAGCTCCTCCATCCGCTTCGCTCCGCTTGGCAGCCGCTGCTTGTTCTCTCCGAGCGGCACCTCTATGGCGAAAACCGACCCGCGGTCCGGCCAGGAGTGGACCTCGATGGTGTGGCCCAGGAGATCGCTTATGCGTTGCACGATGGAAAGACCCAGGCCGAGACCGCGGTTGCGCTCGCGGGCTGGGTTGTCGAGCTGATGGAATTCCTCGAAGATCGCCTTCAGTTGTCCCGCGGGAATGCCTATGCCGGTGTCCCACACCTCGATGCGCAGCTTGTCGCCGCGTCGGCGGCAGCCGAGCAGGATCTTGCCCCGTTCGGTATATTTTACGGCGTTCGCCAGCAGGTTGCGGAGCGTCTGCTCGAGCAGACGCGGATCGCTGCGCACGTTCAAGCCGCTCGCGACCACGCGCCAACCGAGCTGCTTCGCCGTAGCATGGTAGGCGAACTCTGTTCTGAGGCGGTCGAGCATGGTGCCGATCTGAAACTCGACGATGTCCGGACGGACGATCCCAGCCTCGAGCTGATTGATGTCGAGCAGCGTATTTAGCATGCCCGACATCGCGCTGAGCGTCTCCTCGAGCTTCGCGACCAGCCTGGACCCGCTTTGATCCTTGATCCTCTTCCCCAATATCCCGCGCAGCAGGCTGAGGGTCTGCAGCGGCTGGCGCAGGTCATGGCTGGCGGCGGCGAGGAAGCGCGACTTTCCGAGATTGGCCTGCTCCGCCACAAGCTTGGCGGCCTCCAGCGCCTCGCTCGCTCTTTTGCGTTCGGTGATGTCATCGATCATCACCAGGATCTTCCGCGTCGCCAAGGGCTCTTCGCGAACCTCCAGCGCGTTCACGAGCAGCGATCGCATTCCCCGCGGCTGCAGCTCGACATCGATTTCGAGATCCTCGATGATCTCCTCGCCGCGCCGAAGGCGATCGAGAAAGCCGCGCACCGCCTCGATATTGAGGCGGTCATCATCGACCGCGTCGAGTTGTCGACCCACGGTCTGCCCAGGCTCGACCGAAAAGGTGCTGTAGAAGGAACGGCTCGCAGAGATGACGCAAAGCTCCTCGTCGAGCACGACGAGTGGCTGGCGAATAGTGTCGATGATGCTGTCGGAATAGGACCGTGCTGCCTCGATTGCCCGTTCGGCCGTTTTCCTCTCGGATATGTCGGCAAAGGTGATGACCACCCCTTCAACCCGATGGTCCTGAGTCCGGTAGGGCAGGATGCGGCGGATGTACCACGCTCCGTTGTCGCCCTCGACCTCGCGGTTCGGCGGCACCTCGCCGGCGAGAACCGCGCCGGCGTCGGCGAGCAGGCGAGCGTCGTTGATGCGGCGAGCCAGGTCGGCGAGCGGCCTGCCGATGTCGGAAGCGATGACGCTGAACATCGACCTCGCCGCTGGTGTGAACAGGCGGATCTCGAGATTGCCGTCCAGGAACAGCATCGCGATCTCGGAACTGTTCATGGTGTTCTGCAGGTCGTTGGCGGTGGCGCGTTGGCGCTCGATGGTTTCGTTGAGCTGACTGTTGAGGGCGGTGAGTTCCTCGTTGAGCGATTGCAGCTCTTCCTTGGAAGTTTCCAGTTCTTCGTTGGTCGATTGCAGCTCCTCGTTGACGGACATCGCCTCTTCGTTGGTGGCCGTCAGTTCGTCATTGGTTGTCTCGAGGTCATGGATTGCGCTCTCCAGTTCCTTGCGGGTGGCATCGAGTTCCTGCTCGAGCTGGACGACATGCGGAGGGTCGGCGGCCTCGGCCCCTTCCTTGCCGCTCTTCTTGCGCTCGGGTTCGTCAGAGAAGCTGACCAGAAGAAACTCTTCGCCCTCGGTCTGAAGCGGCCGGACCGAGACGCTCACCGCTACGGCATTGCCGTTGCGGTCCACCTGCGCGCTCCCGACTGCGACGCTGGCACGCTGCTGGCCGGCCTGGCGGATCGCCGCCCGGAGCTTCGTGCGCAATCCGTCACGCGCCATGGCGAAGAGATCCCGACTGGCCTCGCCCGCAGCCACCTTCAGGTAGCGGTCGATCGGCCCGAAATAAAAGAGGCCCTCGTGCTTGGCGTTGATGAGGACCGAGGCCGGCGCATGGACGTCGAGCAGCACCTGTCGGGCGAGGTCACTGGCCTTTGCGCGCGGCGGGGCGGATCGAGGCCCGCCTGAGGACGGGTGCGGCGGTCGCCCGTTTTGGCTGGGCGCGATCGGGAACTCGACCTCGCCTGGGCGGCTGCGGCCGAGATGCCGGAAGATCCGCTGCTTCTTGGAGATCGGCTCGAACCGATCGGCAAAGTCGCCCATCGCTTCGGAGGCGCCGAGAACGAGGATACCGCCCTCGTGCAGCGCGAAATGGAACAGCGAGAGGACCTTCTGTTGCACCTCAGGGCGCAGGTAGATCAGGACATTGCGGCAAGATACGAAATCGAGGCGCGAGAACGGCGCATCGGCCAGTAGATCCTGCGTCGTGAAGACTACCGTTTCACGCAGCTCGCGCGTCACACGGTAGCCATGATCCTCCGTGGTGAAAAAACGCTCGATACGCTCCGGCGAGACGTCCTTCTGGATGGACTGCGGATATAGTCCATTGCGGGCAATCGCTACGGCGTCATCGTCGACGTCGGACGCGAAGACCTGCAGCTTCACGTTTCGCTTCGCGGCCGTGATCGCCTCGAGGAAGAGCATGGCGATCGAGTAGGTTTCCTCGCCCGTGCTGCATCCGGCGTCCCAGATACGGATCGGCTTGTCCAGCGGCTGCTGGCGTATCAGCTCGGGAACGACCCTCTCCGCCAAGACCGCAAACGTCTCTTCGTCGCGGAAAAATCGGGTGACGTTGATCAACATGGCTTTGGCGAGGAGATCGATCTCGTCAGGATTCTTGCGGATCGTGTTCAGATAGACACCGATGTCCTTGATCGACGACATCGCCATCCGCCGTTCGATCTGGCGCCGAAGCGTGCCCTCCTTGTAGAAGGCGAAATCGTGCGAGGTGTACGCGCGCAGGAGGTCGATGATCTCGTCCAGCCCGGCATCTGCGCCGTTGCCCAGCGCTGGTTCTGCGCGCTCCGGTTTGGGGTGCGCCTGGCGGCTGAATTTGACGAGGGCCGCCGGAATCTCGGCGACCGGAAGCACGAGATCCGCGGCGCCGGTCATGATAGCGCTGCGCGGCATACCGTCGTGGGCGGCCTCCTTCGGATCCTGCACAATGACGAACCCGCCCTTGTCGTGTATTGCCGTCAGCCCGAGGCTGCCATCGCAGCCGCTGCCCGATAGAACCGCGCAGACGGCTCGTTCGCCGCAATCTTCAGCAAGCGAACGCAGAAAGAAATCGAAGGGCATGCGCGCGCCGTGCCGCTCGCGCGGTTGCGTGAGCCGAAATGCGCCTTCGCAGATCGAAAGATAAACCCCCGGCGGCATTACATAAACGTGATCGCGCTCGATCGGCATGTCCTCCGCCGCTTCCAGGACCTTCATCGAAGTGTGGCCGGCCAATAGACCGACCATCATGCTCTTGTGCGTCGGATCGAGATGTTGAATCAGGACGAAGGCCATGCCGGTGTCGGGAGAAAGCGCGTCGAAGAGCTTGTTGAGAGCTTCCAACCCCCCTGCCGAGGCGCCGAGACCGACCACCAGAAAGTCGTCGGGCCGGGACGGAGCCTCTCGCTGTCGCGAAGCGCCTCGGCCCGGCCGCCGGCGGGTCTTCTCCGCCCCGCGTGGGCGGGCTTCAATCGTCATGGATTTTGACTTTCTACGTTACTGTGCATTGCTGTTTGCCGGGGTGAGTTGGGTCAGCAGCTGGAGCTGCTCCCGCTGGGTCCTCAACAGCTCGTCGAGGTGCTCGCCGAGGATCCGGTCCAGCTTCTCATGCAGCTCGATGATCTCGATCTCGGCCTTCAGATTGACTTCGTAATCCAGGCCGGCGGCAAGACGGTCGCGCGCCGCCTGGCGGTTCTGGGACATCAAGATGATCGGCGCCTGCAACGCGGCCAGCATGGAGAGAATGAGGTTGAGGAAGATATAGGGATAAGGATCGAATGGTTCGACCTGCCATGCCCGGACGACGCTGTTGAAAGCGGTCCAGCCGATCAGCGCGGCGAGACACAGGGCTATGAACGTCCAGGACCCACCAAACGAGGCGACGCGATCGGCCAGGCGATCGCCAAGGGTCTGCTTTTCCGCAAAGGTTCGGTTGACGTCCTGGCTGATCTGAGTTCGCTTGGCGACGCCGGTGATCACCCGGCGCTCGCGCTCTGATAGCTTCAGGAAGCCCGTCTCGAGGAGCTGTTCGGCCAATTGGAGTACTTGTTCATCCATGCCGGCATTCTCGCCAGCATGCGGGCTAGGCATGGGGCTTTGCGCCCTTCTTGACGCGATCCTGGTACGAGGTGCCCGGAGCCTGGGTGGAAATCAAAATGGCCGCACTCTTGGATCTTTCCGCCGCGGTTTTCTTGGGCTTCTTCACTTCCCGGTTCGATTTTCTCTGACCCTTGGCCATCACTGCCTTCCTGCGTTGGCGAGTTCGAGGGTAGTGCTCGTTCGGTCCCGGTGGGAGGCTCGGAAACCAGCTAAGTTGGATCGGGTGTCCCCGATGCGGCTGCGCCGACACCGCGACCGCGACCAAGTCCCGAGATGAGTCCGCGTCGATGCGCCTCGAACGCGGCGGCAAGTTTGACCGCGATTGCAACCGGCTTGCCGTGGCGCCGCTTACCCAGACGGTCCAGGCGATCTGCAAGATCTTCGAATGTAGCGTCCTTCGACATCATGAACGAAATCGCACCGTGTTCGAACGCCACTGTCACGCGGCTTGGCCGCGCCTCACCGTGATGGATGTTCAGCATCGTTTCCTCGGACTCTGCTCGGCTCGCAACCCGGCCAGGGGGCCGGTTGAGCAGTACGACGATAGCAGGCTGCGCGGGAGCGCGGGTAGCTTCGGAAACTACTCAAACTGCCGCGAGCGCCCCGAGCTGGCGTAAGTTTCCGGTGAAAGGGCCTCGTGTAGCGGTGTAAGAACGTCCGGCTGAGCAGTTTCCGAACCTGTCGATTTTGACCGGCCCGCATCACATACTTACTCACTGCGAACCGATCTTCGCTTCCAGCTATTATCCGCTGGATAATAAGGGAGTTTCCCATGCGCAAAAGCTTAACCGTAATTCTTCTCAGCCATCGTGGGCACGCTCCGGGCCGCCATATTGACAATACCACAATAATATGTTACGCTGCACGCACGTTTTAACCAATTGGCGGCGTGAGATGATGCACACTGGATTGCCGATGGCCGCGCCTGCCGTTCTGGACCACATTGCAGACCGGGGGAAACACCATAGGTTGGGGCTGCGCCTGAATCCCACCAGAATTTTCAGGTGGGGGATAGAGCGCCTCTCGCGCAATGCGCGACGCGAACACGGTAGGTGTGTTTGCTAGAATTCCGGGTATGCGTGTGGTATGCGCGGCGCGGGCGTCGGGCAATGCACGGGGTGATCCTGGTGCGCTCCTGAGGACCGTGGGTAGCCAGCCTGGATGGGACTTTGCCCACGATACTTCCAGATCACGTTTCGGCGATCATCAGGTCCATCGTGGAAAATATGGAGACGTTTCAAGACAGGAGCGAGGGGATAAAAAAATCTAGGGTATTCAGAAATTTCGATCAGCTTATTTTGATATCGTTCCGATGATCTAAATGAAAACGATTCACCTCACGAGGTCGCGGAACACCGTTCTTGGCCGTTTATCTTTAAACTTATTTTCATGAGTATTTTCCGATGGCAGACACTGACGATTTTAAGCTCTAGGGTGGTACATCTTCGTTTAGTCGTTCACAAGCGGCGAAACGGCGATATCACCACTCGTCGGCAAATCTAGAAAGGGTACTACCATGTCATCTATCACCCGCCCGATTGCCATGTCCGCGCCCTTCGCGCGCTCGGTTGCGATCGCGGCACTGATGGGCGCCACGATGCTCGCCAGTCCGCTGACAGCCGCTCGCGCCGATACCGCCACGAATGCGGCAATCCAACTGGCGCAGGCTGCTGCTCCACAGAACCCGGCCGCCGCGGGAGCCACCGAGACAAAGGGGGAGACCGTCGAGCAGCGGATCAAGGACCTTCACGCGGCGCTAAAAATCACGCACGACCAGGACTCTAAATGGAACGAGGTAGCGCAGGATATGCGCGAAAATGCTGCCGCCATGGACAAGCTGATCGCGGCAAATCGGACAACGCCTCCGCAAAACATGACCGCAGTGGAGGATTTAAAGATGTATCAAAAATTCGCCCAGGCGCATGTCGACGGGCTGAAGAATCTGATTTCATCCTTCGACAAGCTTTACGCTGCAATGCCCGATGCGCAGAAGAAGATCGCCGACGTGGTGTTCAGCTCTTCCCGGACGTGAGCCCGCTGCGCCACATGTCTAGCAGGGCCAACGATCGCGTTCCGCGACCGTGACACCACGTTCATCAGAGGAGGTCGTCATGACCTGGATTATCGACACCAAATCGAAACGCCGTCAGTCGGCGAGGCTCGCGGCAGCGTTCGGAATCTGCACGACGCTCGCCCTCGGGACTCTCGCCGTACCGGCTAACGCGGATTGGGACGGCAATCATCGTGGATATCATCACAATTGGAATGGAGGGTATTATCGCGCTCCGCCGGTGGTCTATGGCTCCCAATACCACTCGTCCTACTATGGCTCGCCATACCGCTATCCGCCGGTGGTTTACGGCCCTGGCATCGGCATGGGCTGGCGTT
>Ga0210407_10001137_pt1 | contig 25940 bp, 25 predicted proteins | sample IncBWC27MmetaG_FD_150860 | JGI IMG/M metagenome (GOLD analysis project Ga0210407, IMG submission 150860) | Forest soil microbial communities from Barre Woods Harvard Forest LTER site, Petersham, Massachusetts, United States - Inc-BW-C-27-M | ecosystem: Environmental > Terrestrial > Soil >...
TGATCGAGGTGATCGATGTCGCTCGTATCCAGAAACGCGAGTCCGTCGGCGCCGCCCAGCGCGCGGTGCAGCGCGTCAGCATGCGTTCGGCTGGTCTTGCGCGCGTATGAGATGAAGACCGGGTGATCGGCCATTGGAGCCCCCCGCGATCTTGTAGCACACAGTCTGTGACTGAGTAAGTAAGAAGCCGAGATTGTGCGGCGCGTGAATTAAACTGGCGAGGTATCGGAAAAGTTTGGAGCCCGCAGGCGTGAAGGAAGACCGAAAACGTTGCACCAGTTGGCGAGCGCGTCGAGCGATGCGCGCATGGCGTGGCGTGATTGGCGCTGAGAAAGATCCGGGATTCTTCGCTTCGCTCAGAATGACACAAAAACGAAAGACGCGAAGAGCGTGAGTCCTACCGACGCTTGTGGCGAATTTGCGTTGAACCTCACCCGCGCTCGCTTCGTTCCTCACTCGCGCGGCCTCTCCTCGGACAAGGAGAGGCTAGGATCGGACGGAATTGCAGGAGAAGTTGGAACGCGGGAGTATCGGAGTTATGAGGCGGGTGCGGATTCCGATCTATTTCGATTATGCGTCGACGCTTTGTTATATCGCGTGGCGGATTGTGGGGGAGCTTGAGGCTGAGCTTGGGTTCGAGGCTTTTTGGAAAGGGGTGCCGATTGCGTTGCGCGATTTTCGGGCCAAGCCGGGGCGCGTGCTTGGCGAGCGCGAGCGGCAGAAGGTGATCATGGTGGCGGCGGAAACCGGGATTCTGGTTGCGCCGCCGGCGCGGTGGATCGATTCGGGCGCGGCGCTGCAGGGATCGGAGATCGCGCGTGATGCGGGGGTTTTTTCGAAGTATCACGATCAAGTATTTCGCGGGGCGTTCGAGGAAGGCGCCGACATTGAGGATCGGGAAGTTCTCGAGGGAATTGCGGAGCGGGCCGGGATGGATCGAGTGCGCTTTCGGGCGGGGATCGAGAGTGGCGCGATGGGGGCGCGGCTTGCGGAGAATAAAAGAGAGGCCGAGGAATTTTCCGCGCTTGGTTATCCCACCTTCATCCTGGGTGATTTTCCGATGATTGGGATTCAGCCGATTGAATCGATGCGGTTGTTGTTGTCGCGGTTTATGAAGCAGAGGAGTGGGGAGCCGCAGGCGTGAGGGGGGTAACTGTCTCGTTTGTCTCAGTGTGGAGTGCGAAATGCGCCTCTCCCTGGCAGGGAGAGGCCGCCGCGTGTTGCACGCGGCGGGTGAGGGTCCTTAAGCAAATTGCTGATCTGCTCGATCACTTCGTCGGTGTGCGCTAACGCGTCATCGTCCCAAAAGCGAACGACACGGTAGCCGAGGCCCTCGAGATATTTGGTCCTTTGCTCGTCGCGGTCAAGCATATCCATGTGCTGCGAGCCGTCTAGTTCGATGACCAGGAATTCCTTTGGTGCACAGAAGTCGGCGAAGAATGGTCCGATCGGAAATTGTCTTCGAAATCTGACGCCGTGGAGTTGTGCGCCCTTAAGACGACTCCATAGCTTTCTCTCGGCGTCGGTCTGCGCGCGGCGGAGCTCTCGAGCTCGGTCTCGGCGTAGGTTGTCATCGGCCATGAGCAGAATTTAGCATCGGACCCTCACCCGCCGCATCGAAGACGACGCGTCGACCTCTCCCTGTCAGGTCAGGGAGAGGATATTAGGAGCGCGTATTTGATCCTTTGCTCATCGCGATCCGCCATATCCAAAATCAGAATTTAGCATCGGACCCTCACCCGCCGCTCGAAGACGAGCGTCGACCTCTCCCTGTCAGGGAGAGGAAATTGGCGCGCAAGAAAGTTTTTAGCGGGCTAGGAAGACTGGGCAGGGGGAGTTGCGGAGGACGAATTCGGTTGTTGAGCCTAGGACCATCTCGATTATTCGGCTGTGGCCGTAGGCGCCGATGAATAAGAGGTCGGCGTCGTACTCCTTTAAAAATTTTACTATTTCTTCGTTGGCGTGGCCTTGGAGGAGTTTGAATTCGGCTTTTGGGGTGTAGTTTTCGAAGTACACTTTCGCTTCGTTGAGGGTGCGCTCGCCTAGTTTTGGATCGCGGGCTACCGTTACCACCGTTAGTGGAACTCCGATTACGTTGGCGACTTCCGCCGCCGAGCGCATCGCGCGCGAGGCGCGCTCGCTGCCGTCATAGGCTAGTACCGGGCGTTTCACTTCGCGGAAGCTGTTGGGCGATATGAACATCTGGCGCGGCGATTTGCGCGCGACGCTTTCCGCGGTCGAGCCGAGCAGGCCGGTCGAGAAGCGCTCGTTGATGCCGCGATGGCCGATCATCACGAGGTCGGCGCTGCGCGCGCGCTCGCATATCTGGTTGGCGACGATTCCCATGTCGAGCACGGTCTCGACGCCGAGGTTCTCGCGCTTGGCCGACGCGGTGAATTCGTCGAGCACTTCGCGGCCGCGCGCGGTCAGAACTTCGCGCATCTTGGAGGAGAAATCGAGATATGGTTCCAGCCCCAGCGAACCTGATATATCATGGAAAAATGAGCCTTCGATCGAGACGATATCGACCACGTGCAGACCGATCAGGGTGGCGGTGAAAAGCCGGGCGAAGTAAAAAGCGTACGCCTGCGCGATGTGGGAATGTTCGGAGGTGTCGATGCCGACGAGGATTTTTTTGATCAAGTGGATGACCTCCGCTATCAATTATCGCGATAACATGGGGTGTAGTGAAGGCTCAAGGGGAACCTAACCCCTAACCCCTTCCCATGTGGGAAGGGGAACCGGACGTTGGGAGTGGGTGCTCAAGATGAGTGAGTTGAGCGAGGCGCGGGTTATGAAGATCGTGGATGAGCTTGCCGAGGCGGCGGGGCGGGTGGGACTCGTGGTGCGGCGCGAGAAGATCATGCGCGAGATCGGATATCGCACCCGCGGCGGCGCGTGCCGGCTGCGCGAGCGGGATCTGGTGATAATCGATCGCGATCAGCCGGCGTCGGAGCAACTTGAAGTTATCGCGGAGGCGCTGCGCTCTCGCGATTTGGAATCCGTCTATCTTTCTCCTGCGGCGCGCCGCGTTATCCACGTCGGAGAGAATCAATCCTGAGTGCAGAGATGCCCCGCCCCGGCGAAACCGCGTCGGCCGGTCATACTGTAATCGACCGCAAACCCGCTTTCAGCGCGCACGAGCGGATGCAGACCTTCCACGCGCGGCTGAAAGAGCGCGGGCTCAAATCCACCGGCCAGCGCGACGATATCGCGCGCGTGTTCTTCGACCATGGGCATCATATAAGCGCCGAGGAACTGTACGGCGAAGTCAAGAAAATCAATCCTCACGTCGGCTACGCGACCATTTACCGCACGCTACGGCTCTTGAAAGAGTGCGCGCTTTTGTACGAGCGGCACTTCGACGAAGGGCAGGCGCGCTACGAGGCCGTCGGCGAACGGCATCACGATCATTTTATCTGCGAGCAATGCGGCAAGATTATCGAGTTCGAGAATGCGGCGATCGAGCGGATGCAGAATATCGTGGCGCGCGATCTCGGGGTGACGCTGACACGGCATAAGATGGAGCTGTACGGGGTCTGTGGAGATTGCCGCGCTGAGGCGCGGCCACTGGAATAGGGAAGCAGCGGCGTTGGAATCTTAGTCACGCCTGCGCGGCTGGCGGCAGGGGCTGACCCCTGCACCCATCGTCCATTCAAGCGCAAAATCCCGAGGACGGTATTTTGCTCTAGGTCGGGGGCAGGCAGTCGGCGGCCTCGGGCGGTGCGCAGAACCTGGAATGTACCAAACGGTTCAACTGGAAAGGACGTGCCACTGGCAGACGGGGATAAGAGCGATGGCTGGAGTGCTGCAGGTAGGAATTTCTCATGTGGACCCTCACCCGCCGCAAGAAGACTCGCGTCGGCCTCTCCCTGTCAGGGAGAGGCTATTAGCACGGGTCTTGGACATGTTGCTCATGCGGTTCTAGGATACGGCGATGGACAAGCCGCTTAGGATGCTCGAGGGATACCGGGTTCTCGATTTTACGCATTTCGTGGCGGGGCCGACTTGTACGCGGATCCTGGGCGAGATGGGCGCCGACGTGATCAAGATCGAGCGCAGCGTCGAAGGCGATCACGTGCGGCATCTCGGACTGGTGCGCGACGGGATGAGCACCTACTACTTTCAGCATAACCATTCGAAGCGGAGCCTCGGGATCGATCTCAAGAGTTCGCGCGGACGCGAACTTATTCTCGCGATGATTCCGAAGACGGACGTGATCGTGGAGAACTTTGCGCCGGGCGTGATCGCGGCGTTGGGCTTTGGTTACGAGGCGCTGAAAAAAATAAATCCCCGCGTCATCATGGTTTCGATTTCGGTCGCCGGGCAGAGCGGGCCGCTGCGCGACAAGCCGGGCTACGATTATTTGGGCGGCTCGCTCGCGGGCGTGATCGATTTGGTCGGCGAGCCGGATCGCGCGCCGTCGGTGCCGTCACTTGCGATCGGCGACGTATCGACGGGGGTCGCGGCGGCGATGGCGGTGGGATTCGCGCTGCTCAATCGCGAGCGGACCGGCGAGGGGCAGTATATCGACGCGTCGATTCTCGACACATATTTTCACATGCACGAACTGGCGGTGCCGGTGCTTTCGCTGCGACCAGGAAAATTTTCGATGACCCGCAACGGCTCGTCGCATCCGACCGGCAGTCCGTGCGGGGTGTACAAAGCGTCGGGCGGGTACGTGTTTCTGGTCGTGCAGCAGCATGAGATCGCGCGGCTGTGGCGGGCGATGAAGCGGCCCGACCTGGCTGAGGACGCGCGGTTCAAGACCAATCGCGACCGATTGAAGAACAGCGGCGAGCTCAGGCGAATCTTCGAGGAGTGGCTCGCGACGTTTCCCGATCGCGAGTCGGCGATTGCGGTGCTCGATACCGAACGGGTGCCGTGCGCGCAGGTGTTCAAGGCCGAGGAAACGATGGCGCATCCACACATGCGCGCGCGCAAAACCGTGCGCCGGGTGAAGGACGCGGCGATGGGCGAGTTCGATATTCCCGGGATGCCGGTGAAATTTTCGTCGTGGCCGGATCGAACCGAAGTGAAGGCCTCGCGAGTCGGCGCGGACAACGATACGGTGCTGAGCGAAGTGCTCGGACTGACGGCGGCGCAGATCGCGGAGCTATATAAGGAGAATGTGCTGATCGCGGCGCCGCCCGCCGCGCCGAAACCGGAGGCATAGCGATGATCAAGTCGCGCGGATTGCATCATATCAATCTCAACGTCAGCGACATCGGGCGCTCGCTCAAGTTCTACCAGGATGCGTTCGGACTCGAGGTGGATTTCTGGGAAGGCAAGACCATGGTCTTCCTTCGCTCACCGGGCGCGACCGACATGATCACGCTGTGCCAGGCGGAGGCGGGAGAGCCGATCGCCGGCGGCGGCGTTTCGCACTTTGGATTCTCAATCGGGAAAGGCGGCCTCGACGAGGCGGTCGTCCAGATCGAAAAGGCGGGCGGCAAAATCCTGCGCCGCGGTAATCACGCGCCGACGGTGCCATATGCGTACATCAGCGATCCCGACGGCTACGTGATCGAGCTAGGCGACTCGTGAAGCACGCGGGGCCGGATGCGCTCGATCGGCTCGAGCCGATACTGCGCGAGATTAGAAAGATCGAGGGACTCACCGAAAAGAAACGCGGGACCTTCTACTGTCGCGGCAGCGCGATGCTGCATTTTCATGAAGACCCCGCGGGAGACTTCGCCGACTTGAAAATCGACGGCGAGTTCGAGCGGTTCGCGGTGAATTCGAAAAGCGAAGTGGCGGCATTTTTGCGGCGTGCCGCATCGTCGATCACGAGTGGCGCGGCGGGCCGTCGCCTGAGGAGCGGCGCTTAGGCGGACCGATGTCGCGTGCGGCGCGCGGGATGGACTCGGGGCCGGCGCGATGGCGGAACTTCATGTCGTCGCCGCAATACGGGCAATTGACGTCGTTGTATTTCACGATGCGTCCGCAGTAGGGGCACTTGTAGCGATTGCGTCCGATCCAGTAGAAGGCGGCGCCCGTCAACGCGACCATAATCAAGCCGACAATTGTCTGAAACACGCGGATTGGCTCCTGGAGCAGGCGCGCTACGCGAGGCCTTTCTTGAGGGCATCCTCGAGAGCGCCGATGTTGACGCGATGCCCGTCGGCCATCACGGCGAGAAACGCGCCGAGGTGCGGGTCACGGACGGTGGCGGAATTTTCCTCGATCTTGCGGATGACCCATCGCTGGCCGCGGTTGAGCAGATCGAGCCGGCCGCGAAAATCGGCGACGGCGCGAACTTTCTCGACGAAGTCTCCCGTTTTGGTCGACGGGGTTCCGCCGAGCCGGCGCACGTGTGCCGACAACTCGCTCGCGTAGTAGCCTTCGTCGTGGCCGACCTTTTTAAGCATCTCGCGGAGTTCGAGCGAGCTTGCCTGCTCGGTGAGTTCGTGCAGGATGCGCCCGCCGGCGCGCTCAGCTTCGCCGAGCAAGTTGAGAAATCCTTCGAGTTGCGAATCCATTTCAACTACCCTCAAGGCGGTGTCGCCGATCATAGAATCGGAACCACCGGGCAATATGCTGCGCTGAACATGCTGTGGCCGGTCAGGGCGGCGCGGATCAGCTGGATCACCGGCTCGACGATTCGCGCTGAGGGGCGCTCGTTGGTCGATGCGCCCAGCTGGCCGCTCAGCAGGGATTTCAGCAGTCCGGGTTGCTCCGGCAATTCGACGATTCCGACCGGCTGATCGGGGCCGAGGCGCGCCAACGCTTTGGTTGCCGCCATCGCGTCGTCGAAGCCACCGAGCGAATCGATCAACTTGATCTTCTGCGCCTGCTCGCCGGTCCAGACACGGCCTTGCGCGACCGCGTCGGCCTGCTCGACGCTGATGTGGCGGCTTTGCGCGACCAGTTTGAGGAAGTATGCGTAGGTGTCGCCGAGGATTTGGTCGTGGAACATTTTGGCTTGCACAGGGGTGAAGTCGGTCCACATATCGAACATCTCGACGTTGGCGCCGCGGGTCACGGCGGCGGTGTTGGCGAAAATTTTCTGGGTCGCGGGCGAGACGTTGAACTTACCGCCCAGCACTCCGATCGAGCCGGTGATCGTGCCGGGCTCGGCGAAGATCCTGGCCGCCGGCGTCGATACCCAGTATCCACCCGAGGCGGCGAATCCCGACATGCTGACGACGACCGGTTTTTTCTTCGCGGTGAGCTCGACCTCGCGGCGGATTAGTTCCGACGCGATCACCGAACCGCCGGGCGAATTGACCCGGAAGATCACGCCGCGAATGTTGTCGTCCTCGCGCGCGGATTTGAAGGCCTCAACCATGTCGTCGGAGGTCATCGCGGCGCTGCCCGGCGAGGAGAATGGATTGATCCCCTCGCTGCCGCGCTGGATCGCGCCATCGCCGTAGATCACAGCGATCTGATTTCCGGCGCCGCCGATCGCGCTGAACAGACTCACGCGCGCGTAGTTGGAATAGTCGACGATCTTGTGTTCGGAGCCGCCGTGGTCTTTCACGCGGTCATTGAATTGATCCTCGTACTCGAGGCGATCGATCAGGTGCGCCTTGAGTCCGGCCTCGGCGTTGAGCGGCGCCTGGTCGATGAGAGTCTTCACGGTATCGGGAGCGAGCTTGCGCTCGGTGGCGGTCGCGGCGACGATCTGATCGTACATGCTGCCGACCAGCTCGTCGTCTTCGAGCTTTTGCGCGGGGGTGAAATCCTTGTTGGTGAACATGTTGGCCGCGCTCTTGTATTGGCCCATCGCGGCGAAGTTGGGCGTGATGCCGAGCCAGTCGAGCGTGCCGCGCGCAAATAATTCGCGCACCCCGACGCCGACCAGATTGAGCTCGCCCTGCGGCATCAGCGAGACTTCATCGGCGGCGCCCGCGACAATGTAGGCGGCGTTGCCGGGATCGGATTCGCCGGCGGTCTCGATGTATGCGGAGGTCCATTTGCCGTGGCTCCTGAAGGACTTGATCAGTGCGGCGATCTCCTGCGCCTGCGCCAGTTCCATCTCGGGATCGATCACTTTTATTTCCATGCCGACGATGCGCGGATCCTTCGCGCCGCGGTCGATCGCCCATCGCACCATGTTGAGCGGAGTCTGATGCGCATTGAGAAGGCCAAGCACTCCGCCGCCGCCGCGCTCGACGGCCGGTCCTTTGAGCTCGACGTTCAAGACCGAGCCGGGCTGGACGCGATGCGAGATGTGATCCGAGATGGCGACGATCGTGAATAGCACGACGATGACGATCACGGTTCGAAAAATCCATCGAAAAAGCCTTCTCAGCATTCACTCCTCCAGAGTTGCCAGCGGACTGGCGCGGCGCGCCGTCGCGAAAGTTACCGACACTCAAAAGCATATCCGATTCGACGGAGACAGTCGCCAAAGCGGGGCCGCAATGACGGAACCGCGCGGGCGTCGTGCTACGGGGAGCTGCCGAGAGGTTTATGCTCGACCGACGAGTCGTCGAGGTAGGCTTCGTCGCCGACGTAGGTCGCGCGGATCGTTGTGATCGCTTCGACCCCTTGCAGATTCAGGTTCGCCGTCATCGTCTGCGTGTGCGAGCCGCCGGCAACATGACGGCCCTCGACCAGCGCCTCGCTGATCGGGCGGCCGGTGGGCGCGATTCCGCCGGGGCCGATGTTGGGCAGGATGCCGAGAATCCCGGTGATGGTCGGCGCGACGTCGATGTTCGCGGTGGGATTGAGGTCGACGAAGCCGCGGCGAAAATCCGGGCCGGCCGCGGCGCAGAAGTTGTGAATCTCCCGCTCGCCGACCGCGCCATGCATCCCCATCCCGGTGGTGAATGTCTGGCCGGTGCCGGTGTCGGCGTACATCACGCCTTTCACGGGAGTGATCAGTTCGGCGGATTTGTTGCGGGTCGAGACTTGCCCCGTCTGGCCGATTAGAAACGCGGGATTGGTGGGGCCGGTCAAGCCCTTGTTGTCGATGTTGGGCTCCTCGCGAAATGAAATCACCAGGTCCGGCGATCTGGCGGCATTATAGAGTCCCACGACGCGCTGGCTGAAAGTCCCGTCGATCCAACCGAGATATGGCTTCGGCGCGTGGCTGCGCACGCGTCCGCGACGGTCGGTTTCCTCGACTGATGGCGCAGGCTCGCGCGAAAAGATCGGGCCGCACCATTCCTGCGCCTCGGCGAAGTCAACAATTTTCTGCAGGATCGCGCGCCGCGATTCTATCGTGGGAAAATCGGTTCGCGAGAGATAAAGCAGATCGGCGCCACCGTTGGGCGCGACGACGATATCGGTGCTGTCGTGCGATTTCTTGATTCCCGCCGAGACCAGCATCTCGGAGAGCACGACCCGGAACTTGATCGTCGCGAAGCCGTGATCCGAGACGACCATCAGGTCGGTGCGGTCGCCGATCGCGAGCGAATCGATCGCCGCGCGCAGCCGCATCAGGTTGTTGTCGCATAGCGTGAGCGCCTCCATCGCGCGCATCGTTCCTAACCCGGCGTGGTGCTGGGTCAAGTCGGGATTGTGCTGCCACAGGACGATCAGCGCGGGCTTGCCCGCCTGGGCGGCGCGCTTGGCTGCGGGCAGAGCGTTCTCGATCACCAGGCGCGTGAAGTACGAGTCGCGTTCGCCGTCGTCCACACCGGACCTCGACTCGGACGGCATCGCGGATTTTATTTTCTCAGTATCCGACACTGGCTCCGCGAGATCGTCTGAAAAAAAGAAGTAATCGCGATGCGGCTCGCCGAGCGAATCCTTGCCATCGACGATCGACTCGACGCGATTATCGAAAACCGAGGTCGGCCCCTGCTTGCCGACGACCGCGATATATCCGCCCTCTCGCTCGACTTCCTGCGCGATCGTGTCGAGACCGAACAGCCTGCCCTTGAACCCATTGGGCTCGTTCAAATCGACGATCACCTTAGGGTCCTCCACGAAAATCATCCGGCCGGCCGGTGGCTTCGAAATTGTGGCAACTGTCGGCGAGCTTTCAGGCTGTGCGTTTTCCGCTGGCGAGCCTGGGAGCGGCGGCGGGCTTCCTTCCGGCCGGTCGTCTGTCGGCGAGCTTGTTGGTTGTGCGATTGGAGGAGGCGAATTATCGGCGACGGGCGACGGCGCAGGCGCGACCAGTGGCGCTTCCTCCGCGGTGAGATAAACCACATTTCCCTCGAGTCCGTTGATGCCCGGTGGCGCACCGGTGGCGAGCGCGGTCGCATTCACCATCGTGAGCGTCGGGAAAATCGAATGATGGTGGTCGAAGCGCACGCCCTCGCGCGCCATTCGCATTAGATTGGGCGTGTCGCGCTCGGTGACGAGGTCAGGCCGGAGGCCATCCCAAACCATCAGGATGACGATGCGACCGCGTCCATGATGGACCGCGGCACTGTCTTGCGCGTGCTCTTGCGCGCGCAATGGCGCGGCGGCGAAAACAATCGCGACTGCGAAGATGAGGCGAATCGATCTGGTGAACATGCGATCGGTGATCAAAGCGGTCGGAAACCGATCGTGTCAACCGCACTTCGATTTGCGCGTGCGCTAGAAGGTATATAGTGAGCCGCAGCCCCGATCAGGAGGATAGCTTCTCGATGGAACAAGGCAAACGAGGACTGCCGCTCACGATATTTGCGATCTGCTTCGGGCTTCTGGCGATTTCGGACCTGCAAAAGCCGTGGGGGGAGATTCACGATCCGCGCGCGGGATTGGTGTTCTTCGGCACCAAGCTGACCGGCACCGCCGACTTGATCATCGCGCCGCTGTTCGGGGCGTTCCTGGCGATCTATGCGATCGGGATCTGGCGGATGAAGCGTTACGCGGTGGCGATGGCGCATGCGTATGCGACTTACGTGTTTCTCAACTTGATCCTCTTCGGGATGAAGCATCACGACCCCAAGGACCGGGGCGGACTGCCATACATGGTGATCTACGCGACGATCGCGCTTGGCGTCTCGATCGGTTCCGCGATCATGCTCACCCTTCGGCGTCAAGAATTGACCTGAGACAAGACTCGCGCGGATCAGAATTTCAGTTTGGCTTTTGCGCTAGCGTGGGCGGGGCGGTGCGCGGGTGGGCTTTGAAGAAATCCCAGATTACGTCGGTCGCGTTCAGCGCGTTGCTCGGCTTGCCGACCCATTTTTCGGGCAGCCGATTGGTTCCGCCGGGCCAGATGTGGCCGAGTCCCTTGACGGTGTAGTAAACGACCTCGCCGCCTTTCGCACACTGATTGTACGCGACTTCGTTGACGCCGTTGCGCTCGCGAGCGGTCGTGACTTGCGGACCGCATCCGAGCATCCGTTCCCATTCCTTGAGCGAGTCGGCGACTGGCGGATGATACTGCTGCACCTCCCAAGGCAGTTTCACTTCGCCTCCGGCAATCGGATTTAACGGGTCCTCAGTACCGATGATAAACATCAGCGGGACGGGATAGGCGAGTTCCTTTCCCGTGTACCAGAGATGGCCCGAGACTGGCGCGACCGCGGCGAAGCGATTGGATAGCATGAGCCCGACCGCGAAGGTCATCGAGGCGCCGTTGGAGAATCCGGTGCAGTAGATGCGCGCCGGGTCCGCGCTGTAGCGCGCTTCGAGGTAGTCGATCATCGCGGAGATGAAACCAAGGTCGTCAATTTTCTGCACACCAGCCGAGCCGCGCCCGGAGCCGTCGTTCCAAATCCGCGGATTGACCAGGAATCGAGCGGGAAGCATCGGATGCGGCGGGGTGCCGTCGGGAAAGACCGCGATGAAGCCCTCGCGATCGGCCTTCGCGTCCCATCCGGTTTGTGGAATCGCGTTGGCACCGCTGCCTCCCGCGCCGTGGAGCATGAAGACGACCGGCACTTTCGATTTGCCGTCGAAGCGCGGCGGCACATGCACGATGAATGTGCGCGTCAGTTTGTTGGCGCCAGTGCCGATGTCGAGCGACTCGTTGTGATTTCCCGGCGCGGGAACCGGCTTTAAGTCTGGCGCCGGAGCGGTCGCGGCAAATGCAGCGATCGCCAACACGCCCGCGCCAACAATCGTCGAGATTCCGAATCTGCGGATCATGTCATGGCCCCTCCCGCTCCCTTATACGCCCGACGCGGCAACGAGTTTCAGGTGCGTGGGCATTTTTGTTCTGGTAGCGTGCGGCCATGCCGTCGCGTTCACCTGCGTTCTACATCGCGAATGTTATTGTGGCAGTGCTCCTATCTTCGGTATCGGCGTGGGCGTGGGGAAATCACGGGCATCAGATCGTCGCGGTGATTGCTGCTGACAACCTGACTCCGGCAGCACAAAGTCACGTTGCGAACATCCTCGGCGTGTCGGCTGATAAAAGATCGATTGCTGAGGCGATGGAGAAAGCTTCGACGCGTCCGGACTGGGAGTTCCGCAAAGATCGCGCGACCGAGCATTGGCACTTCATCGACGTTTGCCTGCGCGATCGACGTTCGGATGTTGCGGCGGAATGCCGCGGCGGCAACTGCGTCACCGGAAAAATCGACCAATACTCGAAACGTCTCAGAGAGGGGAGCTACGACAAGTGGGGCGCCCAGGGAGATTTGGCATTCCTGATCCATTTTGTCGGCGACATCCATCAACCGCTGCATGCGGCGAACAATGCAGACAAGGGCGGCAATTGCGTCAAGGTCGATCCACGGCTTCGCGCTGAAGATCTTCACGCGGTCTGGGACAACACTATCGTGCGCCGCCTCGAATACAGCATCGATTCCGGACGGCCTGAGACGACCGCGCATAAACTGGAACAAAGGTACGCGAGTGAGAGCCCGAGCGATTCATGGATTCCCGCGGACGATATAGCGTGGGAATCGAATCAAATCGCGCGATCCGACATCTACGCAGCGCTCAAACTTCCCGTCGAGGCGTGTGAACCCGCAAATGCCGTATGCCGCGATGAACCGACGGTCGAGATCGACGAAGCATATTTGGATCACGCCGAAGCGATCGCGGGTCATCAGCTCGCGAAAGCGGGATTCCGGCTGGCGAGCCTGTTGAACGGGATCTGGACGTCGCCCGTTAATCCGAGCGATGCGACGCGCACAGCGAATTCGGCGCCGGCGCAAGCTCCTTCATCGCAGACCGTCGCTGGCCAAATCGTCGCAAATCGAAACAGCAAAATATACGCGTGGCCGGGGTGCGGTACTTACGACCGGATGGCGCCCCGGAATCGAGTCGTGTTCGCGACTCGTGAAGCCGCGGAACAGGCCGGGTACAGGGCGGCGTTCAACTGTCCTTGAGAGAGACTCATTAACGTATGTCGCATCTTCATGAGGCCGTGACGCTTGGGCCATCAACAAGAGTGAGCTGGGCAGGTAGATTGGTCCTGGTCTCGATGCAGATTGGTCTATTCGCGCTATCGTATGGCTCTGCATTCGCCCAGCAGCCCGCAGCGCAGGCAACGGTTGTGTTGAGACCCGATGGTTTTCCCGCGAAAGCGCCAGTGGGCTGGACTCAGAAGCATTGGGACGAAACGCTAGGGGCCTGTGACCGCATCACCGCGAAGGCGAGAGCGCATCAGGCGCTGGACAAGGGCGAATTTTCTGACTCTCAGGTGTGCAGCTCCTTGTCGGTAGAATTTTTGAACCCCCAAAAGGGACCCCTCCCGGGTTCCTAAACCTTAGTCGCTTCTCATGAGGCCGGTAACGCCGGCGATCAAGATCGCACTTAGCAACCATCCGGAGAAAATTTGCAGCCACAGGTAGTGCCGCACCAGCGATCCGCGGAGGCGAAACTTGTAGCCGAGAATCGCGCAGTCGCCCACCGCCTTCGAATTGGGCCACCAGTAGTGCTCCTGATGGAGATTCACGAAGGGCAGGAACGCGTCCAGCGAATAGAGCAACGGATGCAACTCTTCGTAGTCCGGTTCCGACGAATGCGGAATGTTCTCCGGCCAAGTCGGGCGCATCACTCCGGCGCGCTTGGCCGCCCATACGATCGGCCATCCGATCAGGATTACCAATAACGACCAACCTATAGTCCGCAGCGGCCGGTGTCCGTAGCCGATGGTCGCGTTCAGAAATGCGCCCAACGCCGCGCCCGCGCGGCTGTAGCCGGCATAGCGCCGGTCCTCCGATACGATGAGGACCTCCGTCGCGCCACTGTCATCGCCGCTGTCGCGCAAGACCTTCGCGAGCTGCCGATACGGCTGGGTGTGAAATTCGGGTTGCAGCGCAAGCCAGCGCAGACGCGAGCGCGCATCAAGAAGCGACTGCTCGTCGCTCGCGAAACCTGCCAGTTCGGAGTAAGTGAGCCCGTTCAGTTCCAATTTTCCAGCCGCAGGCCAGCTCTGTGAATCGTCGAACAGGATGCGTACGGCCACGCCCGCCAGATTCATAGACGCGCCGTTCTCCAGCTTGACGCTCCGCCACGACAAGGTATCGGCCGACAATCCTGTTCCTTCGAACCCATGCAAATCACCAGCAGCTCCCAAAAAAGTCACGTTGTGCACCAGGAGGGTCTGATTAACGCGGGCGTCGCTGAATGCGACGAGTCCGTTGACGCGAACCCCGTCCTGCGAGGGAGGAGGCGATCCGAGGAAGACAACATGATTGACGTGGATACCCTCAGCCGAGATTGCGACATTGTTGGGGTTGATGATCGTTGCGCCATTAATAAACAGCGCGCCAAACGTGCTACCGGCCAAGACCAACGCACCGTCGGTTTCGAAGCCGCAGCAAAGAACCACAATGCCCTGGATCTGAGAGAAATCCAGGTCAATCGCGCTGCCCTTCACAAAATTCACGGGCTGATCGACCTTGGAACGGCTGAAATGACTACCCACGGCATAGAAATTGCCGTCGATCGAGGAGTTGGGAAACCGCACTAAGCCTGACGCGTGAAGGAAGCTAAGGTCAAGGTCGCTGTGCACCACAATTCCATGTCCATCAATCTCGCCGGTGTAACTGCCGCCAAGGTCGAGCCGCGGGAACACCGCGCCCTCGAAGGTCATGCGTTGAGCAATCGAGCAATTGCGAAGAGCCATCGGAAACGGAACTTTCAAATCTGAGAGGTTCAGCTTGCCGGTGATCCGCGCGCCGAGCATCCGGATGCCCCGGGGAACCAATCTCTTCGCAGTCTCATCCACGCACAACCACTCAATCAGCTCGGCGCGCACCCCGCGCTCTTTGCCCCAATGGTCGGCGCGCGCAGGATCGTTCGTGGGATCATCCAGCTTTGCGCTCGGTCCCGCCGCGGCGAATCCTTCGGGATCCGAGCCATCCGATCCAACAAACTTCAGTAGCGCGAGTTCAGCCATCGTCAGATCGGAAAACATGGCCCGCGCCAGGACCAGCAGCGGCGGATTCGGAGCGGCAGACGCGACACGAGCGGCGACGCTCGCGAGCATCGCGGCGATCAGCATCGTCGCGAAGATGATCCCCGATTGCCTGAGTTTCATAGTTGTCGTTGTTGACGTGATCGCAATTTGCACCCGAACTGCTTGTAGGTGCAACCGTATTTTGGTTTTGGTAGCGTGGCATTCGATCGCCGGAGGGAATCAAGGTGCGAATTGCTCTGCTAGGACAGGCGGCATTTGGAGTCAAAGCTCTCGAGGCGCTGATCGATCATTCGGACGAGATCGTGCACGTCTTCGCGCCGGCCGATCCTGCCTCGGGAAAGCCCGACGCGCTCGCGGCGAAAGCTCGCGAGCTCGATCTGCCGCTGAGCCAGCCCAAGTCCTTTAAGAACGATGCGGCCTACGAGCATTTTCGGGCGCTGGGCGCGGACCTTGCGATCCTCGCGTTCGTGACGCTGATTGTTCCCGAGCGGATTCTTTACGCGCCGCGCAACAAATCGATTTGCTTTCATCCGTCGCTACTGCCGCGGCATCGCGGGGCTAGCGGAATCAACTGGGCGATTATCCAGGGCGATGCGGAAACCGGCGTGACCTGGTTCTGGCCGGATGCGGGAATCGATACCGGCCCGATCATCGTTCAGAAACGCGTGCCGATTGCGGAGAACGACACGGTCGGCTCGCTTTACTTCAACACGCTTTTCCCGATGGGAATCGACGCGATGATCGAAGCGGTCGATCTGATCAAGTCGGGCAACGCGCCCGCGCTCGTCCAGGACGAGAGCAAAGCGACCTATGAGCCGCCGTGCCGCGACGAGCACGCGAAGATCGATTTTGCAAAACCGGCGCGCGAGGTCTTCAACCTGATTCGCGGATGCGATCCGCAGCCGGGCGCGTTCGCGAACCTCGGCGAGAAGCGAATCCGTCTGTACGAGGCGACGTTTTCGCGCGATAGCGGGAGCGACAAGGCGGGAACGATAGTCGCGATCGACTACGAGGGGATGAAGATCGCGCTGGCCGGCGGAACGGTCAACGTGAAGCGGGTACGAATTGATCCGAATCCAAAGAAAGCCGCGCCCGAGCAACTCGCCGCGTCAGGCGAGATACGCGTCGGTGCGCAGTTGGCGTAAAAAATTCACCTTCACGATCGCGCCGCCACGCTGCTATTCCGTAGCGAGTCTTTGCGCTACGATCCGCGGCGGTGTTCATCACCTGGGGGGAGCTTCTTATGAATAGAATCGGATCGAGGCGACTACTCGCGCTCGCGCTGGGCGCGGCACTGATCGCCAACGCCGGTATCGCGTATGCAGGGTCGCCGAAGGCGAAGTTTGCCTACGTAGCGAGTTGCGGCAACGATACTGTGGTTCAGTTCAAGGTCAAGCATAACGGACTGATGAAGCCGAATTCGCCGGCGTCGGTGGGCGCGGGCGCGTGCCCCGGCACACTGACCGCGATCAAGGTTAATGGCAAGCGTTATGTGTATGTGGCCAATGGGAACGACAGCACGGTTTCGCAGTATCAAATAGGTGCCAAGGGAACTCTTAGTCCTCTCAACCCGGCGACCATCGACTTGAGCGGAGAGACTGGCGGTCTTCTTGCGTTCATCGTTGCCGATCCTAAAGCCCCATTCGTTTATGCCACCGATTTCAACGCGGACGTGGTGCAACTTAAAGTCAATTCGGATGGCACACTGAGCACCAACACCCCTGGACACGTGACGACGACCGGCGCCCGAACGGTTGCCCCCTTGGTCGATCCGACCGGCAGGTTTCTATACGTCACAGAGTTCGGCCACGACAAAGTCCTGGAGTACAAGATCGGTGCGGATGGAACTCTGACGCCGAATACATCGGCATCGATCTCTGCCGGCGCAAATCCACGCAATCTGGCGATTACCCCGTCGGGCTCATTTGTTTACGTACCGAATCTCAACGACGGCACGGTCTCACAATATACGGTAAATGCGGACGGGACCCTGGCCGCAAATTCGCCGCCCACCTTGAACTTCTCCGTCAGCGCCCAGCTGGCGCAGGTGGTGGTCGATAAGAAAGGAAAGTTCGCCTACTTAATCGACGAGAATTCCAGTGTAGTCGATCAGCTCACAATCAACGCCAACGGTACGCTCGCGCTGAATTCCCCCAGCAGTGTGTCAATCGCAACTGGGGCGGGGCTGATGGCGCTCGATGGCGGGGACAAGTTCGCCTACGTCACAGACGATAGCTCGCTGCTCTATCAGTTCAAGGTTAAGTCCAACGGGACGCTGAGCCCGATTCCGAATAGCTCGAATTCAATCAACGCCGGCTCGCTCAACGGACAGATCGTGCTGGTGCCGGGCGGACGTTAGCAGGCTGGATCTCGGCGCCGATTCCTCGAGCTGCGCCCTTCTATTAGATCAGCACCCTTCTTTGCGCTACGATCCGTAGCGGCGTTCGCGAAAATCTTTTTTACGCGAGTTGTAGGCATGGAGGGCGGGATGCGGCTCTGTATCGGAACTGCAAAGGGAATTGTGATTCTCGATCCAGCGCGCGGCGGCATTCCGCTGATGGTGCTTGCGGACCCGTCGGCGGTTTGGTGCATGGCGCAGGACGCGGTCGATCCCACGCTTATCTACGCAGGATCGACGGAGCATACGCGCGGCAAGGGCACGCTCGCGCGCTCGACCGACGGCGGCCGGACGTGGACCGACGTGACGCCGCCGCTCGCGCGTGAAGAAGAAGTCTGGTCGATTGCGGCCTCTCCCGCGGTGAAGGATTGCGTTTATATCGGGACTTCGCACGCGCGGCTTTTTCGCAGCGAGGATCGCGGGCGCATCTTCAAGGAATGTGCCGGCTTCCTGAAAATCCCGGGACGCGATCGATGGTCGTTTCCGCCGCCGCCGCACATTCCGCACGTGCGCTCGATCGCATTCGATCCGCATGAGCCGTCGACAATGTACGTCGGGGTCGAAGAGGGCGGCGTCTTTCGCTCGCGCGACGGCGGCTCCTCGTTCGAGACGCTCAACGACGGTATCTACGCGGACATCCATACGGTAGCGGTCGATCCGCGCGATTCGCGCCGCCTCTACGCAACCACCGGTGCCGGTTTTTATCTCTCCTTCAATGCCGGCAAATCGTGGGAACCGATCACGCACGGGCTGAATCGCAGGTACACGGTGCCGCTGCTGGTGAGCGCGCCCGACAGCGAGAAAATCTTTACCGCGGCCGCGATGGGCCCGCCGCCGACTTGGCGGGTTGGACCGACCGGCCCGGACGCGATGCTCTATCGCAGCGACGATCGCGGCGAAAGCTTCGCTGGAATTTCCGCGGAACAGGTATTCGGGCGCGGGATGCCGATGCGGCTCAAGCCCGATCCGCAAAACGGCGGCTTCTTCGCGGTCTGCGACGACGGCAGCGTGCTCCGAGGCTCCGCCGACGGAATGTCACTCGCAACGATCGCGGAAAAGTTGCCCCCCGCCTACGACCTCGCGACTATTCCGTGAGTGCAGCGGCCAGATTCTATCTGAGCTCGACAGGCGTTTGCCCTGCCACTACTCGCTTTGCGATTATTGCTGCGGTCGAGCGGGGGACCAATCGTATTGCGTTGGCGCGCACCCAGTTGAACCATCCGGAGATAACGCTCGGCTGTTTTCCTAACGCGTCGAAGGCGACTTGGACTACGTTGACCGCGGGCTCACCATGATTGGGGCCGACGCTCTCGCCCGCGACCGCCTGGAATTCCGTCTGCGTCGGGCCCGGCTCGATCACCAGCACGTCGACTCCGGTGCCGCGCAACTCACCCCATAGACCCTCGCCGAACAGCAGATCAAAACCCTTGGTCGCGCTATAGACCGCGTGCAGCGGCAGCGGCTGGCGTCCGGCCACCGAGCCGACCACGATCACCGCGCCGCGTCCGCGCTTCACCATCCCGGGGATAATGCGGCTGGTGAGCACCACCGGCACCAGGCAATTGACGACCACCATCGCGCGCAGCCGATCGGTCGCGAGCTTGTCGAATCGGCCGGCGTAGCCAAAGCCGGCGTTATTGACCAGGAACGCGATTGGAAGATCGGCGACCGCGTCGGCGAGCCGATCCGCACCGTCGGGCGTGGCGAGGTCAACAGCGACAACTCTCGTATCGACGTGAAACTCCTCGCGGAGTTCGGCGGCAAGCGTGTTCAGGCGATCCTCGCGGCGTGCGGTCAGAACGATCGACATCCCCTGATGCGCGAGCGCGCGGGCAAACTCAAGCCCGATTCCCGCCGACGCTCCCGTCACCAGCGCCCACTCCCCGTAGCGATCGCGAAATTTTCCTCGATTGTTTGCCATGGGTTCCTCCATCCAGTGGAACCGATATCAGTATCCCGTGCGCGTAACTACATCTAAGATGCTACCACTTTGGCGGGAAGCAGACGCGCGCGCACAGAAAAGACCAGGAGCAAATAGATGGCGGGTACCGTATCGAAGGCAGTGTTGATCACCGGATGCTCGACTGGAATTGGACGCGCAACGGCGAGTCATCTGAAATCGCGCGGATGGAACGTGTACGCGACCGCGCGCAAAGCGGAATCGATCGCGGATCTGGCGTCGCACGGATGCAAGACGATGGCGCTCGACGTATGCGACGAAGCCTCGATGCGCGCGGCGGTTGAAACCGTCGAGCGCGCCGAGGGCGCCGTCGGAGTGCTAATCAACAACGCCGGCTACGGACTCGAAGGCGCCTTCGAGGAAGTGCCGATGACCGAGATTCGCCGCCAGTTCGAGACCAACGTGTTCGGTCTGGTCGCGATGACCAAGCTGGTGCTGCCCGCGATGCGCCGGCAGCGATGGGGCCGAATCGTGAATCTGAGCTCAATGGGCGGCAAGCTCACGTTCCCCGGCGGCAGCTACTATCACGCGACCAAGCACGCGGTCGAAGCGCTCAGCGACGCACTGCGATTCGAAGTGCGCGGCTTCGGGATCGACGTCATCGTGATCGAGCCGGGCCCAATCAAAACGCGCTTCGGCGACACCGCCGTCGGCAGCATCGCAGCGCCGAATGACTCGCCGTACGCGGCATTCAACGTCGTGCTCGAAAAACAAATTCGCGAGGCCTACGAAGGCGGCCCGATGGCCCGCTTCGCAGCACCACCGATAGCGGTCGCCGAAGTGATCGAACGCGCAATCGCGTCGCCCAATCCGAAAACTCGCTACAAAGTCACCCTCGCCGCCCGCGTCCTGATGGGCCTCCGCCGCGTGTTGCCAGACCGCGCCTTCGACGCATTCCTGCGCACCCAGTTCCCACCTCCTGCGCCATAATTGTATCGCCTCATCCGTTCACTTCACGGTAGCGAGCCTGCAATTCTGTCACCCTGAGAGTTGTGAGCTTTCAGTTCTCTGCAGACTCCGCGCCCCCTCCTACGATTGTTCCCCTTCCCCTCTATGTCTCCTGAGTACCGAATTACCCTCTCCTGCTTTGTTGCGGGAGAGGGAACGGCGTCCGCGCCTGGGGTGAGGGTTCCCAGGGAAGGGGTTAGGGGTTAGGTTTGCACGCATCATTCGCAAAGCACGACGGCGCCTTTTTATGTCATCCTGAGTCGGAGCGTGCGAAGCGCGCGCAGGCGAAGGATCTCGGACAGCTTCGCGCCAGCGAAACCGGTACCGGTTTCGAAATCGCGAAGCGCTCCTATCTCCTCGAGCGAGCCTAACTCGCAGCTTGCTCCCCACTCACCATCGAAAGAACCGTCCGAGCGAGAACCGCAGTCGACTCCACAATTCGATCTGCGCCGGCAGTCTCAAGCTCGTCTCGAGTACCATAACCCCACAGCACGCCAACACCGCGCATCCCAGCCGCATGCGCTCCGGAAATATCATATCGGCGGTCCCCGACCATCAGACTGTGCGAAGGCAACACATTGTGATGCGACAAAATATGCGCGAGCAGTTCGGGCTTATGATCCAGCCTACCGCCCGGCACTGAACCGTGGATGCCATCAAAGTATGTTGCAAGCCCATGATGGTGCAGGATGCGGCTCGCGAAAGTTTCCAGCTTCGACGTTGCCAGGTAGATTCGCAATCCGGCCCGCCGCATCTCATTAAGAGCGTTGCCAATTCCCGGATAAGGCTCGCTTCCGAAAAAGCCGCTCTCGCCATAGTGATGACGATACGCCGCGACTGCTTCGCCGACTCTGTCGTCCCCATACGGTTGCAGCAAAACCCGCATCATGTCTTCAATCGCCGGCCCAATCGCGCCCTTGATGTCGAGCGTCCCGTCCGGTTGATGCCCAAGCGCACGCAATGCCGCAATGCAGCTAGCTAAAATTCCCGGCTGCGAATCAATCAAAGTGCCGTCGAGGTCCAGAAGAACAGAGCAAGTCGGGGTCACCGCTGGAATATAACGGCCAAGGCCTGCTCAGACTAGTTTGCTATTCCGCCGCTTTCTGCTCGGCAGGTTCCCCGGCTATCCCCGCTGATACGCGCAGCTTCTGCGCCTTGCAATGCGCATGCGTTTTCTCGTGGTATTCGCGGGACTTCCGTCAGAAAAGGAGCAGATTCTTTTTCGCGTAGCCAGAATTCATACCGCCTGTTTTCTGCAGTTGGCAGGTTGTCGTCAAGACACTACGATGCGACCCCATGGAACCTGAGAAACCCGAAAGACAAGAGTTGCCGCAAGACCGATTGTTTTGGGTATTGCTCACGATCTTTGGGTCAATGTTCGCAACCGGCTCGTTTATCGTATTTCAGAATCTTGGTTGGGGACTCTTTGAACTCATTGCGGGCTTCTCTGGTTTGGTCGTGCTGGTGAGAGATCGCGCGAACGTGAATTTTCTACGAACAACTAAAATTCCGAAATTACCGGGCATTCCGCTCCGGACGTTACTCTTAGCGTTAGCATCGGCGGCAATATCAATATTCGTAGGTCATACGATTTCCCAGATCATGACGATTCAAACTGCCGTCGATCAGTATGTTCTACCAAGATCGTTATCTGACAAGCAGGCCGCAGACCTGCGCGACTTCCTGTCTCGCCATAAGCCATACTCGGTGACTGTGAAGGCGAATCCACTCGATGCAGAGGCGTTGCAGTATGCTGGTCAATTGTTCAACGTGCTGCACGGCACTGAATGGACTGTAGAACTGAGCACAAGCAATCAAGACCCGAATACTCTGAATCCTGGTTTGTGCATTGACGAAATGGGCGAAAATTCCAAACCAAAGTTCAACGAAAAAGACAATCCTAGGAACTTGCTACAACAAGCGTTTCAGGCAGCAAATGTCGAGGTCAATTGCGGTGGTGGTGCAGGCGCTGGTGAGTACAAATTATTTCTTTTGGTTGGCCATCGACCATTGGTAGTGGGCGCTCAAGTACCTGCGCTGGTCAGATTAGGAACATGGATTGCGAGTTGGTCGGAATGAGAACTCCGACTGTCCTGGCTCCCGGGCGACATCCCCAGATACCCGAGACATTCGCCCGTGTTCCTGTCTCGGCACCCTGCTATCGCACTCCCGTAAATATCTCGTTCGCTCGATGCGTTCTTGCAGACCAATTTCCCAGCCCGCGCTCTAACCAGACTGCTGAATTCAGCATGATTTCAGCCAGTTAAGCCACACTGAGCGCAACTTGACAGATAGCGAAGAAAAAGCGAAGATAGCTATGCCGTCATCATGGAAGCCGCCGCCACATTTCCGCACTTTGCCGCATCGGAAGACCTGCTCGAGGAACTCCCCGCCAGCCGCGGCGTCGAGTTCATCGAGATGCCGGTGCGGCAGATTCTCAATCGATGCGACAGTCCGCGGATGCCGTTTCGATGGACCATCAACCCATACCGCGGGTGCGAGTTCGGATGCGTGTACTGCTACGCGCGTTACACCCATGAATTCCTCGAACTGCGCGACCCGATGGATTTCGAGCGCAAGATTTTCGTCAAGCGGATGGCGGCCGAGGTGCTCGGGCGCACCCTCTCGCGCACCCCAATCGGCACCGACGCGATCGCGATCGGCACCGCGACCGACCCCTATCAGCCGGCGGAGCGAAAGTACGAGCTGACGCGCTCGATGCTCGAAGTGTTCGCGCAACTCGCGGGACTGAACCTGTCGATCACGACCAAGTCGAGTCTCGTCGTTCGCGACCTCGAGCTGCTGAAGAAAATAAATCGGCGCTCGAAGCTGTCGGTGAACTTTTCGATGATCACGCTCGATCGGAGACTGCAACGAATCCTCGAGCCGCGCGCGCCGCGTCCGGGACTGCGGCTGCGCGCGCTGTTCGAGCTCGCCCGCGCAGGAATCCGATGTAACGTGCTCATGATGCCGATGATTCCAGGACTCACCGACGAGCCCGCGGCGATCGAGAGCGTGATCCGCGCTGCGAATCGCGCCGGCGCATCGGCAGTGTGGTGGCGTTCGCTATTTCTGAAACCGGCCGCCGCGCGCCGATTCATTCCATACGTGAAGGAGCGATTCCCGCATCTATGCGGCCGAATCGACGCGTTCTACGCACACTCCGAATATGCCCCGCACGCCTACGACGAACGGATGGGCCGCCTCTTCGACCGCCTCCGCGCCCGCTACGGATTCCCGATCGATCACGAGCGCCAGATGGAGAAGCCTCCGGTTGTAGCGCAGGGCCCTCGGCAACTGTCGCTTGGCGGTATGCTGGAATCGCGCTAATCCGAGGAAACATATGGCGACGTCAAAGGTGAGAATCGGAATTCTGGGCGCCGGTTCGATGGGCACCGAGCACGCGTTCTCGTGCGGCTCTATCGAAGATGTCGAGATTGCCGGGATATTCAGCCGAACTCCGGAGCGAGCAGCAGCCGCCGCAAAGACTTGCAACTCGAGGGCTGTGACCGACCCGCGCGTGCTCATCGAGGATCCCGCCGTCGACGCTATCGACGTATGCCTTCCGTCGGTGAATCACGCGGAGTTCGTGACCGCAGCTTTGGCCGCAGGCAAGCACGTCTTCTGCGAGACTCCCTTCGCGCTCGGCGTCAAAGATGCGCTCGCAATGATCGAGGCGGCGCGCAAGTCCGGGCGGATCCTGATGGTCGGGCTGCTGATGCGATCTATCGCGAATTACGAGCACGTGCATCGCGCTGTGAACTCCGGCGAACATGGCAAGCTGCTCAGCATGATGGCCTATCGGCTCGGCTCGTACTTGCGCGTCGGCGGGCAGGATCACAAGGATCACTATTCGGACCCTTCGACCGAGCTGATGACTTTCGACTTCGATTTCGCCAACTGGCTGATGGGCACGCCGGTCCGCGTTTCGGCGACCGCGGTGCGCATGGCGGCCGGAACACCGGGCGAGATATCGGCGGTGGTCGACTACGAAGGCGGCCGCACCGCGACCGTCCTCGCCAGCGGCATCCTGCCCAGGAGCTTTCCATTTTCCGCCGGCTTCCGAGTTTTGTTCGAGAAGGGCGCTTTCGATTTGAGCAACGTGTTCAAGGACGGCCCGCCAGAGAGCACGTTTACCTTCTTTCCCGACCAAGGCGGTCAGCAAGCCGTCTCGATCGCCGGGCACAATCCGTACGAGGCTGAACTGCGGCTCTTCGTCGATTGCGTGCGCGGAACAGGCGACCCGACGCTGCTCGGCGCCGAGCACGCAGTGAATGCACTCGTCCTGTCGCTCGCAACGCAGCAATCTCTCGAGGAACACCGGGCCATAGATGTAGCATCGATGCGAACGTCGCTGGGCATCTAGCGGGTCAGCGGTTCTTCAGAAGGCCCTCGGCATAGTGTGCACTAGTTGGTCTGAATCCGACGCGTAGCGAATGGTGCGCGGGGCGGGATTTGAACCCGCACGGTATTGCTACCACCAGCCCCTCAAACTGGCGTGTCTGCCGTTCCACCACCCGCGCGCTTACTGATTCTGCAGAACCCTCACTATCACCAGAACCCTCACCTAACCTCTCCCGTAAAATAACGGGCGAGGGACCCAGTCAGTTACGGGCGAGGGACCAGAGCTCTACTTCTTCGTCGCGGCTGGCGTGCCTGAGCCCGCGGGGTTCTGATTCGCGGGAGCTGCCGCGGCCGTGCCCGCGTTCTTCGGTATCTGCTTCGTCGCCGGCATCACCGACGACGATCCCGACGAAAACGGCCGGTCGAAGATACTTCCGGTCACGCGCCGCGCCGATGCGAGCGCGAGAAAAATCGAGGTCGCGAAGAAGATCGCCGCCAGCGACCAGGTCGCCTTGGTGAGCGCATTGCCGGCGCCGCCCGCGCCGAACACAGTCTGGCTCGAACCGCCGAAGACCGCGCCGATATCCGCGCCCTTGCCGTGCTGGAGCAGAATTATGACGGCCAGCGAGACGCATACGATCACGTGAACTGAAATTACGATTGATACCATTTAGTTTTCTTCAGCGCGTCCGCGCCTTGACGATGCGCGCGAACGAGTCAGCCTTCAAGCTTGCCCCGCCGACCAGAGCCCCGTCAATATCGGGTTTGGAGCATAGCGAGTCAACACAGTCGGGAGTGACGCTGCCGCCATAGATGATTCGCATCGCGGATGCGCGCTCGCGGCCGTAGCGTTCGAGGATCACGCCGCGGATCGCGCCGTGAATCGACTCGACTTGCTCCGGAGTCGCGGTGCGGCCGGTGCCGATAGCCCAGACCGGCTCGTAAGCGACGATCACCGGCGGCATCAGGTCTTCGCCGACGCCTTCGAGGCCGCGTTCGAGTTGGCGCAGCACAACGCTCAGCGCGTTGCCGCTATCGTGCTCGTCCTGGGTTTCGCCGACACCGAGAATCGCCCC
>Ga0210407_10001138_pt1 | contig 25936 bp, 26 predicted proteins | sample IncBWC27MmetaG_FD_150860 | JGI IMG/M metagenome (GOLD analysis project Ga0210407, IMG submission 150860) | Forest soil microbial communities from Barre Woods Harvard Forest LTER site, Petersham, Massachusetts, United States - Inc-BW-C-27-M | ecosystem: Environmental > Terrestrial > Soil >...
ACGCCGTGGGCTGCATTCTTACGCCGCTTCGCGGCTACGGACTTGCCGCCGGACACAATACACGCAAGGTCCCTCGACTCCGCTCGGGAGGACAGTTGGTTAGCGGCGATTCGATACCTTTCTACCCTGTAGCCGCCACCAGGCTTCGCGATATTTCTCGAAGCGGCCGCGTGAATTTGTGGAAGCGGGGAAGAAGCGTAGATTACGGTGGTTGAGACAGGCCTTCACCGGAATTATGTACCAGATATTGAGAGGCACGATGTAGACCACCAGAAAATCGATCTCTTCCTCCGTGTAGAGCGTCCCATGGTGGAGGTTACGGATGCTGTACCTGTGTTTTGCCGGGTATTCGTACTGCGTTGACTTCACCTGCACGCGCGACAGGCGCGACCCGGAGCCGACGATCAAGTCATAACGCTCGCTGTCGCCCCAAGGCTTGCAGACGCTCAATCCGAGGCTGGTCGCCTTATTCAGGAAAGCCGCCTTGGCTTGTTCGCCGGCCCACTTCTGCGTGTCATGGGAAGCTTCTATTTCTTCTACCCACCCCGCAGCCGCAAATATCGTGATCTCCGACGCTTGCTCGATTTCCATGGTCATCCGAATGTCCCTCGTCCCCATTTTCTGCCAGCAACAAAAAAGCGCAGCCCGAAGGCTACGCCGGTTTGCTTATTAGCGAGAAGTTATGTCCTACAGTCGTAGGATATCACGAGTGGAAAGACAGAGGCCGGGCGATTTCGCAGATTATTTTCGGTTGTGTCCCATTTCGGGAAAAGGTCGGGCCTGCCCTTCTTACGGCACCGGGACCAGCAGCGTCTTGCTAATCACGGTGGTCAGGCCGTCCAGGGTATCCATGAGGCCCGAGGCTAGCGCAGGAATGGTGCGGAGTTGCCAAAGATGTTCGGCGTTTTGCCAGGCTGCCTCGCGCGCCGCGCTCACGTTCCAGGCTGCGATCGTATCCTCCAGGCGGGAGACCGGCGGCAGCGCGTCTCCGAGCAGGCGGACGTTCAAAGTGTTCTTGGCAGATTCGACGAGGCCGTCCAGCGTGGAGTTGAGGGCGGTGTAGTCGTTGTAGTTCGTGCCAGCGTGATCCGGAGTGGTGCCCGTGACCTGGCAGGTAGCGACAATGGCTTCAGGAAGATCGTGATTGATATGCGCGTTAATGCCGGCCAGCGCGAACTGGATGCGCGCAATTGGGGCCTGGTCGCGGTTATTAAACAAGGCCTGCCAACAATCGGGCGTGGACTGGCCCGAGCCGGACGATGCGAGCGCCGAGAAATAAAGACCCGCGAATTGGACGTCGAGCTGCGCGAGCCATGCGGGATCGTTGAATCCGCCGGCGGCGACTCGCGCTTCGACCGCCTGCGTCACCTGGAGATAAAGCCCGTTGAACCACTTCAGCCCGTCTCCGTCGACACAAGTGTCGTCGATGGTGTGCAGAGTTTGTAGAACGTCCGGAATCGATTGCGGAGCGGCCTGAACCGTGGCGAGAAGAGCGGCGTCGTAGGAAAACATGGCCGATTGTACACTGCCGAACTTTCCGCCCTGCACAAGGTGGAGAGTTGGGGCCGGCTCCGATGCCGGGACGGGCCAGAGACCCGTCCCCGCACGATGCGGCTGAATGTCGTTGTTGTTTTGGGCACGAAGAAGAGCCGGTCCCTCCTCAGGCTTTTTTCAGCAAGCGGGTTAGCCAGACCAGAATCACAGCACCGACAAACGCCACAATGATGGACCCGATTATGCCGCCGCCCGGCCAGATTCCCAACAGACCGAAGACCCAGCCTCCCAGGACACCGCCGAGGATGCCCAGAATGATGTCGACGACTACGCCGTAGCCACCACCCTTCATTACCTGGCCAGCAAGCCAACCTGCGATCAGTCCAACCACAATCCACGCGATAAATCCCATGTTGACCCTCCGTAGAATCCGCGTTTAGCGGCCGACCGAAATGTACACCTAGACCCGTCCAGGCTCAAGTGTTATCAATTTACGGCGGAATTGGACCGATTGCGCTTGCAACATCGTGTTATGAGCTGGTTCATGCTTGCACTCGGTTCCTGGCGTGGGGAATCAGCGGGCGCAAGCACCCCCTCTGTGTCCCAAAGCGGGAAAACGCCGATTCGCCAGCCCCGCAACTCTGCCCTTTCGAGTGCCCTGTGGAAAACTTCTGGGTGTACAATTCCGTCTGCTGCGGGGACATGAATGGAGATTCCGGCTGAGAATAGCCGTATCCACAACCTAAATACCAAAAACGATGCTGCCGCTCCCCAGGGCTCGAACCCCGACGAGATCCTGGACCAGATCATTCGCAGTGCGCAGCACGTGACCGGCGCCGACGGAGCCGCCCTGGCTCTGTCCGATGGCAATGTTATGTCTTGCCGCGCCTGCGCTGGTCACCTGGCTCCGCCGCTGGGCACACAACTGAACACCGATACCGGACTCACCGCGAACTGCGTGCAGACGGCAACGATCATCCGCTGCGACGACACCGAGGCCGACTCCAGGGTCGACAGCTCGAAGTGCGCCGGGATCCGCTCGATTTTGGCGGTGCCTATTTTCAACGGCCCGAATGTCGCTGGCGTTCTCGAAGTTCTCGCCAGTAAGCCGAACCGGTTCAACGAGCGGCATGTCGCTGCCTTGGAACTGCTGGCGCGACTGGTTGAGACCCACGTCAATTACGCTTCCCGCGTGAACGACACGCTCGACGCTCCGGCTGCAAAGCCGGCAACCAAGGAATCCGCGGCGGCAAACCCGGATGCCGCAAAAGCGCTGTGCCTTACCTGCGGGCACCGGAATCCGCAAGGCAGCCAATTCTGTAACCGGTGCGGGGTCATCCTGCTGATCTCCCCTGATAATGCAACCTTGGATTTCAGCCTGCCGGAGGGCGGGGACGCAACTGCGAATGAGGGCCTCAAGGAGGTTTACAAACTCATCTCGGAGAACGTTGGCCTGGCCAGCTGGCAGGACATTTCGACCAAGCTGCTTGCCAGTGTGCAGAGTCCGCCAGTGCCTGACAAGCCCCGCACGCCAGCGGAAGCAGCCAATGGCGAAGAAACAGTGAAGAAGCTCGGCAGAACTGAAGGCACGAATAAGCTTGCAGCGGGGTTGGGAGCCACCGTTCGTCGACGGCTCTGGCTTTGAAAAATCAGTTTGACCCCGTGGCCCAGTCAGTTCATAATGCTGACCTTGCCCACCCCCAGGGCAGCAAACCGAACTAAGGGAGCCAAGAGGAGTGAAAACAATGTTGGAAAAGGGCGATGGTTTTATGGCGACATATATGGATGCAGTGGACGAATTTCGTGAATCCGCCACGGCGTTTATCCAACACTTGAACCTTCTGGCTCAGGCTCGGGACGCTTACCAGCAGGCCATGACCGCGAGCGCCGAACTGCGCAGCGTCCTCGACGCAGGCGACGAGAATCTGCGAACCCTCATGACCCAGCTGGACCAGGCCCTCGACATCCACACCGGCAAACCCGGCGTTGATAAAAAGAAACCGGAACCGGTGAAGGTGGAATCGGTCAAAGTGACCGAAAGCGCCGGCGGCGTAAGATCGTTTCCATAAGAAGCGTGAGCGGCTGGCCCACGTTTTCGCCACAGAAAATCGGGTGCCACGTCCTTCTCGCGTTCTGTGGAGAGGGCGGGGCCTTTAGCTGACATCGCGACGGCGGATTTAGGGGATGTTCTCGAAGACTACGCCGAAGCCAAAGGTGCCACCCCCGTCGGTTAGTCCGAAAATGTTCCCGCTTGGGTCGAGCAACGGCGCGCCAAGGCTGGGATTTCCTCCGTCCGCACCGCCGGTGAAGGAGTGAAGGACTTTTTCACTCCATGTAGTTCCTGACTTTGTGAGCTTGTAGAGCGCGCCGCACCCGTTGCAGCCATAGGGACCCGTTGTAGCAGCACCAAAGATGTTTCCTGCTGCGTTCATTGCTATACCACCCGGTTGATTGGCTTCGTTGAGGGAAAAGGCGTGAAGTACTTGTAAGGTAAAAGCGTTTCCCGAGCGCACCAATTCCCAGACGGAGCCATAAGCCTGTAAACAAGTCCCATAGATATTGCCTGCTTTATCGACAATCACATTGGCCTCGGGATTCATTCCGCTATCACCGCCTGGGAAGCTATAGAGGACGCTTTCAACCCAACCCGTCTTGGTATGCTTCATCTTGAAAACGGTGCCATCGTTCTGCCGTATGCCACCTTGAACCGTGCTGCCGTACAGATTCCCCAGCGCGTCGAATGTCACGCCGTTAGGCCCTGATCCATCCCCATTGTAGCGCCCGCCTGTCCCGCGAAACCTGTGGAGGATCGTCTCCGTCCATCCGCCGCCCGATGGCGAGAGCTCGAAGACGGTGCCGCAGCCGGGGCCGCAGCGACCGCTATTGGTCCCACCTCCGCTGGCGGCGCCATAAAGGTTGCCCACGCTGTCCATGATTAGGCCACTTCGCGGATAGGTCGCGTCACCGCTGCCGACGACGCCGAAGTTGTACAGTATCGTCTCCGTCCATCCGCCGCCGGAATTCGGGGAAAGTTCATAAACCGTGCCGGTACCGTTTGCTCCGCCCCCTATTGTGGTGCCGTAGAGGTTCCCGTGCTGATCGAAAAGCAAGCCACCGACAGGCCCCGCACCATCGCCGTTGGTACCGGTGAAGTCGTGCAGAATGGTCTCGTCGTAACCGCCGCTCCCGTTTGGGGACAACTCAAAAGCCACACCGCAGCCAAACATACAGTTCGAGCTACCGCCCTCCACGGTCAAGCCGAAGAGATTGCCCTTGCCGTCAGAAATCAGTGAGTTTGTGTTTGGGTTTGCTCCGTCCCCGTTGGTGTTAGAAAAGTTCCACACCACGGTTTGCGTCCGCGACCCGGCGGCGGAGCTGCAAAGGAATACCGATCCAAGAACCGCGAGTAAGAGGTATCCGGGCTGCGATCTGAAATCTGTCTGCATTGGCGTATTCCCCGACCGCTAATTGTACTCTGATCTCAGCGGGCTGATCCGGCCCCTCGGGGGCTGGTTCCGCCTCTCACACTCATCTAACAACCGGGACGCAGGACGCGGCGCCCGCCCTCCTCGCGTGCACTCTGAAGAGACCGAGTCACGAGATTCCCAATTTGGGACCGGCTCGGCAGTGCGCCCACTTTCTCGTTGACCTCAAGCCCTCACTTCCGATAACATAGGAGTACACAGGTTATCTAGAAGATAAGTTTCGATCTTTGACAACCCGACAACAGGTCAGCTTTTTTGGACAGGGTCCAAGTGCTGAGCCCCGACTGATCGTGATGAAGGCGAAAGCTTTTTACTTCCGTTTTCCGACGTTCCAAAATGGGACCGCTGGCAGCCGGACACTGCTATAACTTACATGTTTTCAATATTTTGCCCGTAACTGCCCTGGAACCATAGATCTAGGAGGCAAGAAAAATTCCGACCCTTTGTTTTCTAGATTTTGCGCGGAAGAGAGCGATTTTTTTCGAGGATTTCTTGCACCAAAATGTGTGCATGTGAAACCGGGACTGGCCTCGAGCTGGAACTGAAACGTGAGTTCGTCAGCCGCGAAGCGGCGTCAGCCCACGGCGCGAGCCGTGGGAAAAGTGCCGAACAGCCGAGCCCCAGCGGGGCGGAAGATATCTCGCGGAGAGCAGCGCAACCAACCGCGCCGTTAGTTCTCAGATGGTGTCGTCGTCATCGTCGTCGCGATCGTCCCGGTCGTCGTGGCTGAGGTCTCGGACCGAACTCATCGCGTGGCCGTCGTTGGCGTGACGAATCTCGATTCGTCCATTCACGTTAGAGAGCCGGATGTGTGCTCCGCCGCCGCCCAGTTCGCCGCGCAAGTCGTGGCCAACGAAACGATGATGCCGCACGTGCAGGCCGAAGTCATCGTCGATGCTGCCCGAAACCGTCGAAGCCTCAAGTTCGGCTTTGGCATCGGAAGGCAGCACCAGATCAAGGCTGCCGTTCACCGACGATAGTTCAACCGGAGAATTCACCAGGCGGTCAAAACGCGCTTCCATCCGTCCGTTGATGGATTCAAGTTTGACCCGGCCCTGCAATCCGTCGGCGATCATCCGCCCGTTAATGCAGGAGGCGCGCACCTCGGCGGCGACGCCGTGAATATCGAGCGGGCCATTGATAAGCTTGATCTCGTCGAGGCGCGCCGTGCGAGGCACCATCAGCGTGTACTCAACGCCGGCAGGATCGTTATAGCCGCCGTTGAAAGTGTGGTCGTGACTGGGATATTTGGTGCGGATGGAAACGGTGTCAGTACCGGCTTCGACTTCGATCCTGGCCTCATCCAGCCGCTCCTTGGTACCGGCATACTTGACCGCATCGACTTTGACCACGTTCTGGTCCCACGCGGTGATGTGCACCGCGCCGTTGATGTTGTCGAGTTCAATCCGGCCTCCGGCGGCAAGCGGATAGGTCTGGTGGAACTCCTCGGTGAACTGCCTGTGATCCGAGGCGTGGCCTTGAGCGACGGCGAAGAACAGGGCGCAAAGGGTGCCTAGAATGGCTCCCATCCAGGTGGCGAGGCGGTGTTGGCGGTTCATGGTTCCTCCGTTGCGACACGGATTAGACGGGGCAGCCGGGAATTCGTGAGTGGCTTAAAGCAGGATAATTCCCATGCGGATGCCCATGGTCACCGCTTCGGTGCGGGTCGACGCTCCCAGCTTGTCGAGGATGGAGCTGATATGGAACTTGACGGTGTGGTCCGAAATACCCAGCCGCGAGGCCATTTCGCGGTTGCCCAACCCCTCGGCGAGCATGCGCAAAACCTCGACTTCGCGGGGTGTGAGTTCGTCCAACGTGGGCGTAGGCTGTGAAGCCAGCGTGGGAACTCGAGCGGCCAGGGTTTGAGTCACCGCTGAGTCGAGCAATACCAGGCCAGCGTGGGCAGCCTGGATAGCCGCCAGAATTTCGTCCATGCTGGAGTCGCAAGGAAGAATTGCTCTTACCCCGGACCGCAAGGCGTGTGCCGCCCAATCCGCCGAGGGTTCATCGATCAGAGCGACGACGGGAAAGCTGTTCGGAATTCGGGGCAGCGCGGGTACGGTGGATGCGCGGTTTTCATTCTCCAGGTCGAGCAGGATCACGTCCGGATGGAGTTGCGCGACATATTGCGCAACTGCGACCGTGCCCTGGAGGCTTCCGGCGAGCTTGAGTAGCGGGGCATTCTTGATCAACGCTTCCAACCCCGCACGCCGGACCGCGGAGGCAGCGGCCAACAACACGCTTATGGCCCTGCCTCCATTTCTCTTTGTCATTTGAAAATCAACTCTACTTTGCCGGACGCTCTCCCAGCGTGATCGACAATTCGACGGGCGCGCCTCCGCGGATTAGTGTTGTCTTAATCTTCTCGTTAACTTTTGCTGAAGCCAGCACATCCTGGACATGTTCCGTATCGAGCGCGACCTTGCCTTGTAATTCGACGATCACATCGCCCATAACGATTCCAGCGTTGTCGGCGGGCCCGGCGGGTTCGACGTGGAGGACCATCAGGCCGCCCTCTGCGGATGTCTTCAGCTTGCTGCGCAGCGCTTCAGGGACGGCAACCGGTTGCATGGCGATTCCGAGATAAGGACGAGCGATGTAACCCTTGTCGAGAAGTTCGTCGACGACTCGGTTGACCGTCGAAACCGGAATGGTCGCAGCGCGCCCGCGGCCAAAGCCGTTGGTGTTGAGCCCGAGAACTTTGCCATCGGCGCTGACGAGAGGACCTCCGGAAAAGCCAGGGTAAAGGGCAAGATCAAGGCGGATGCTTTGGTCGATTCGCCCGCCCCGCCAAGTGCGCCATTCGCCGCCCAGATCTCCGATGATTCCGGCGCTGGCTACCAGATTTCCAAATCGTGCGCGGCCCAGCGCGAGCACAAAGTTTGCCAGCTTCAAGTTCGCGGCATCCGCGAATTGCGGATTGCGAAGACCTGCATCCTGATCGAATTTTAGAATCGCGAGATCGGTTCCGGGATCACGCCCCGCGAGTTTTGCGGAGACACGTTTTCCACCGTGAACAAGGACGGTGATGTCATCTTCGCGCCGGACCGTGTGATTCGCTGTGACCACGACTCCTTCGCGCCAATGAATGCCGCTCGAAGGTACGCGATGCCTGGCGTGAACGGTGACCACGGATGATCCTACTTGCTCCGCCGCGGCGGCGAGCTCTTGCGAAAAGCTGGCAATTACGGAAGCCATTTCACTCTCCCTGACTGAGGTAGCACGGACAATGGTTTTGTCCATGTGAGTTTCATCATGCAAGAGGCGCGCGATTCATACATCCGCCAAACGGCTAGGGGAGACCTGAACCATTGGCTAGCGCCGGAACTGGCGGTTTGATGACGCGCTGCTGTCGGCGATTACTTCCGTTACCTTTTCCGTCATCCTCCGCGTAAAGCACAATGGCTCTAACCAAGCAGCGGGGAAGTGGGATGGGTTGTGAAGTCTTCGGTAAAAAGCCCGGCGCGCCGGTCGATGCGGGAATCCGCCTCGCCTTGGGCTGCTTGCTCCGTGCTCATCCTTTGCTTGCTTCCGGCGTTCTTGAGTGCTCAGACATCCTCATCCGATAAACCAGTTCCCATCCTCACCGGCAGCGCTGGCTATTTCACGTTTGTAACCGCGGGACAAACTCAGCTGAATGCGCAGATCAATCCTGTACTCCTTGTTCCGTTGGGTGATCGTTGGCTGGTGGAATCGAGAGCGGAGTTTGAAGGAGCGTTTCAGCGACCCCCGGGCGGTGGTCCGTTTGGCGGACCGGTGAGCAAGAATCTCGACTATGCGCAGCTTGACTACATCGCCAACCCTTACCTGACAATTACTCTGGGCCGGTTTCTGACTCCCTTTGGCATCTTCAACGAGCGTTTATATCCCATCTGGATTCGCAGCTTGCAGCAGGACCCATTGATCTTGCCGCTCTCCGCTGAATCGAGCGACGGCATGATGCTGCGCGGTGGATTTCCAGTCAACGCCGCCGCGAACCTGAGTTATGCAGTCTATGTTTCGGCGGTGAGCACCGACCACAACAACCTGCAATCAGATCGCAGTGTCGGCGGACGCATGGGCATATTTCTGCCCGGCTCGCGCGTTGAGGTCGGAGCCTCCTGGCAAAAACTGTTGCAAGATGGGCGTACCAACGCTTTCGGGTTTTATTCTGCCTGGCAGCCGCAGCGGCTTCCGCTCAACGTGCACTGCGAGTACGCGCGGTCGAACCCGGGGAGCGGCTATTGGGTCGACGGCGCCTACCGGTTGAGCCAACTGCAATTCTGGCAGCGGGCAATGCGCCGCCTCGAAGTTGCGGGAAGAGCGGAGCAATTCTTCAGCGGCCAGATTGGCTCAAACGCGGCCCAGGCGCTTGGACTGCCCGGCGTGAATACCCGCGAAGGAGAATTCGGACTTAATTATTTCCTGCGCGATGGACTCAAAGCCGCAGCCAGCTATGGCCGCCAGTTCAGCTCGGATGGGAATTCCAATCTTTGGACGGTTGGGATTGCTTATCGCTTCGCGCTGCCGCTGGGAAGGGTGGGCCAGTAGTGAGACTCGCGATCATCATCGCAGGCTGGGCTTTGGCGTTGCTATCGGTTATGGGCGTCGCGGCAGATTCACCACGCAACAACGCCCCGACCACACCCGTAGCTCAAAACAGCGCGCAGGCAGAAGCGATGCGTTTCGAAGGCGAAAAGAGATTCCGGGCAAACTGCGGACGCTGCCACGCCGCGCCGCAGAAATTTCCGCCACGCATGATGGCAACGATCGTCCGCCATATGCGCGTGCGGGCGACGATCACCGACGAGGATACACGCCTCGTGCTTTTCTACATGACTCAGTAGCCGTGACGAGGACAAATTGAAGAGAAATACAATCCGGTGTTTGTGCGGAGTGATTCTGATGACTTGCGCGATAGCCTGCGCCCAAGCGCCGGTTGCCCCCGTTCGCGTTATCGAAGTACTGGCGGACAAAGATAGCCGTTACAAGATCGCAGGCGAGAAGAAACCGGAAATCACGGTGAAGGCAGGCCAGCCGATCCTGCTGCGAATCACGGCGCGCAAAGGAAAATCGTGGAACCGGGATGGATCGGTCCATGGATTTTCCTTGCTGCGCGCGAAAGATCGGTCCAAGGTGGAGGGCTGGGATCTGCTGCTGAAGCCGGGCACGCAGGAGTTTCAAATGACCGCTCCCGCCGAGGCTGGCGAGTATGTCGTAGTGTGTACCGTAATCTGTAGCGAAGAGCACGAAGGAATGTTCATAAAGTTTGTCGTAACGCTGTAGATATTGGGAGGAGAGTGTATGAACCGAATTACTGTTTGGAGTGCGGTATGGGTGCTGGCACTGTCGTTTGCAGCGTACGCAGCCGACGAGGAGTCAAAAACTTTTCACGGTCAGATCACCGACAGCCAATGTGCTCTTAATGTTCATTCCCTGACGCAATCGCACCAGGAGATGATGAAGTTGAAGTCTGGGGATGCGGGCCACACGCCAGCTTCGTGTGCGCAGTATTGCATCGTGCATCTGGGAGGCAAATTCGTGCTGGCCGCCAAAGGGCACGTCTACCACCTCGACAACCAGGAACTGCCACGCGGCTTCGTCGGCGAAAAGGTGAAAGTCCGCGGCACCGTGGATCCCAAGACCGAAATCATTCATGTCGTGGACATCGAGGCGGAGTAGCAGAAGCGCAGCGCGCGCGATGGACTGCGCGCGCTCAAGCCCGCGTCACCAACCGTTCTGGTCCAGATTGACACCCGTCCTGCACGCACCCTAGACTGGGAATGCTTCAGTCCGATCACACGGGCTGGTGCGAACCTGCAACGGCATCTCGGGGACGCTCAATGGCTTGGCTGCAAAACAAGTTCGAGAAGAACTTCCTGATCACCACCGTGGATTACGTTTTCAACTGGGCGCGCAAATCGGCGGTGTGGCCCATGACATTTGGTCTGGCTTGCTGTGCGATCGAAATGATCGCGTCTTCGACCGCGCGCTTTGACATTGCGCGGTTTGGCTCGGAAGTGTTTCGTCCCAGCCCGCGGCAGAGCGATCTGATGATCGTGGCTGGTACCGTGACTCTGAAAATGGCTCCGGTGGTGAAACGCATCTATGACCAGATGCCCGATCCCAAGTGGGTGATTTCGATGGGCGCGTGCTCATCGGTTGGCGGCCCGTTTAATACTTATGCCGTGCTGCAAGGCGTGGATAAGATCGTGCCGACGGATGTGTATGTGATCGGATGTCCGCCGCGTCCCGAAAATCTTTTTTACGCGCTGTTGAAATTGCAGGACAAGATCGATCAGATGACGCTGGCGAAAAAACCCACTGAAGTGCGGCTGGATCAGAATATGGTGGAGAACTTCAAGCGGCAGGTCATGATCGCGCAGACGCTGCAGCCGAAGTAGCAGGAGCAATCACCAGTCAGCAGTCGGCGATTCCCCGCGACTGAATGCTGAGTGCTGAATGCTCACCAAGCTGACTACTCAATCAGAACTTCCTCCGGAAGGCGAAGCCAGGGAATTTCCTTGTGGCGATAAGATTGTTTGCGTTGCCAATGTGAATGGAACCATTACCGCCATGGACAATGTGTGCCTGCACCGCGGCGGTCCACTCGGCCAGGGCGTCATCGAAGGTAACAAGCTGGTTTGCCCGTGGCACGGCTGGCAATGGGATCCGAAGACTGGCGAGGCGGCGCACAATCCACAAGCTAAAGTCACTGTCTATCCGATCAAGATGGAAGGCGGCGATGTGATGGTTGAGGTCTAGAAATCTGCGGAGTTCCTATCCCAAATACTTCAAGAACTTTCCCGGCTGATTGTCGAAGCCTGGGAATACCTGATCCAGCGATTTGTTTCCCAGATGCTTGTAGACCGCTTCGCCGAGGACTTGGCGGAAGTCTGTGGTCACTGCCAGGTCGCGGCCTTCGTAGAGTTGGGATTGGTCGAGGCCCGGCCATCGTCCGTAGACCTTGCCGCCTTTGACTGGGCCACCCATAACGAACATTACGTTGGCGTGACCGTGGTCGGTGCCGCGGTTTCCGTTTTCGCGGGCGGTGCGGCCGAATTCGGACATGGTCACAACGACTGTGTCTTCGGCCAGATTGCCGAGATCGGTCCAGAAGGCGGCGATCGATTGCGAGAACTCGTGGAGAACGTTGGCAATCTGGCCTTGCGTGCTGCCTTCGTTGACGTGATGGTCCCAGCCGCCGATGTCGGCGAACGCAACTTGCACTCCCAGGTTGGCTTTGATCAGTTGCGCAAGCTGCTTGAGGCTGTCGCCGAAGCGTCCGTTGGGATAGTCGGCGCCGGCTGCGGGCTTGTACTTCGCGGGGTCTGCGGACTTCAGCATCTTTACTGCGTCGAAAGTTTCTTGTCCGGTGCCTTGCAGAACGGAATCGACCGAGTGCTCGTACATGGCTTCGAAGGTGCTGGCGTTGGGTGTGGATTTGGGATTGTTTCCGCCCACGCCGAAGTCGGTGATGTTGTTTATGGCGACTGCGCGCTCGCTGCCGGAAAGAATTCGCGGCAGGGAGGGCCCAAGGGCGATGGCGCGAAATGCAGACTGGTCGGCTGAATGCCCAGGCAACGAATGTAAACTTCGGTTCAGCCAACCGTCTTCGGTGGCTTTCACGCCGGGCGTGCCGGATTCCATGAAGTCCTGCGCGTCGAAGTGGGAGCGAGTGGGGTCGGGCGAGCCGGCAGCATGAACAATTGCCAGGTGACGCTGTTTCCAGAGGGGCTGGAAGGGTGAGAGCGAAGGGTGGAGTCCGAAGAATCCGTCGAGATCAAGTACGGCATTGCGGGGAATGTTGATAGACGGCCGCATCGCATAGTAAGCGCGCTCGCGGTGCGGTACGACGATGTTGAGGCCGTCGGCTGCGCCACGCTGGAAAATGACAACCAGGCGCTTATTTTTCCCGCCCAGCGACTCGTCAGCGATGGCCGCTCGAGTGAGAAATGCTGGAATGGCTGCGGTGCCGATGACGGCGAGGCTGCCGTTTCTCAGGAATACGCGCCTTGTGATCGACATTTGATTTCTCCCTCTTTAACATCCGCGCGTTGCTCAGGAACTCTGACCTAAGTATTAGATTCTCACTTGGTTCGCACGGGCATGGACGCCCGCGCCTACATCTAGCTCTTGAACCCCAGTTCCCGGTTCTTTGTTCTCGGTTCTCAGTTATCTTCTTTGAAACTCCGGCGATCCTAACAGTAAACCTGTGATCAGGCTGATGTCCGGCGGCCGGGCTGGATCATCCAGCTTACGGTGGCTTAGCTTGGGATCTTGCAGGCGCGCAGTGATGACGTCGTGCGTTTGTTCGGAGACGTCTCCTGCAAGCAGACTGTTCTCCAGTGCGGCCAGGGTTTGTTGCGGATCGTCATTTCGTACTGGAACGGAATCTACTTGTATGCCTCTTACTTTTCCTGAAGTCAGGGCCAGTGCAAAATTCATGCGCCCTAAGAGCGCGGAGGAATTGACCCAGGCATCGGCCTTCATGGAATAGCCGGTTGGAGGCTGCATTCCGAAGAGCGGCATGCCCATGTTTTGAAGCTGGCGCGCAAGGGGCATGGCGTCGGTGACTTCGGCTCCGCTGGCGCGCACGGCTGAGACCACGAACTCAAGCGGAGTTTTCACCTTGGCGCGATATGCTTCGGGCGCCCAGAATTCCGGAGAATCAAGCATGGTCTTGAGCACTTCGCGGATGTTGCCGTTTTTTTTCAGGAATGTTTGTGCCATGCGGTCGACCAAGGGCTGCGGTGGATCGTCCGAGACAAAGCGCATCGCCAGCTTCGTGCAAACAAATTTTGCGGTCGAAGGATGATGAGCCAAGATGCGCAGGACTTCCATGCCTTCCTTCTCGCCTCTTGGTTTGATGCGGTGGCCGAGGACCATTTTTTCGCCAGGCTCGTGCGTGCGTTCCTCGAAAGTGAAACCACCACCTTGTCTGGGCTGCTTCAAGGTCCATCCGGTGAAAACGCGGGCTACCTCGGTGACATCCTGCTGGGTGTAACCGCCACTTACGCCGAGGGTGTGCAGTTCCATCAACTCGCGTCCATAGTTTTCGTTCAGGCCGTTGCGTTTGCCTTTGGATTGGTTCGTCCCGCCGTTGTTCCTGACTCGCCGCCTCCAATTGTTATTGGCTCGCGGGGGAATACCGTTGGCGACGTCGGAGTTCGGTCCGACGCTCAGCCAGTTATCGAGATAAAAGAGCATGGCGGGGCTCTGTGCAGTCGCGACCAGTAAATCTTCAAATTTGCCTAGAGCATGAGGGCGAATGACATCCCGCTCATAGCTGGTCAGCAGATAGTGATCGGCGCCCTTGCCGAGGAAGACGTTGAAGTGGTTGAACCAGAAATCGGTCATCACCTCTTGCAACTGGCGATTGCTGTAGACGGCGCGCAGCAACTTGCCTTCGACAAGTTCGTTGTTAACGACCTGCTGGGGGCGGTTGAGCGCGTCGACGGTTTCACGTTGCCGCGGATTCATTCCTTCGAGAAACTCGTCCCGTTTGTCGCCTTGCAGCGAGTTGGTTACACCGCGCTGTTCTTCCGGCGACAACTTGAGGAGCGATTTCATGCGCTCATCCGGAGGCATGTCGAGGAGATCCTCGACCTTTTGATCGGCGTCAATGCGCGCTTGCAGGCGGAGGAAGCGTTCGTCGTCAGCCATTTTGTCGGACTTGGCAGTGGTGGGGGCGGTGCTTGCGGTTTCCTGTTTCCGTTCTTCTCGGTTCTGATAGCGATCAAGTTGCGCCTGATAGACGGCGCGTTTGAGGGGATCGGACGGGAGTGACCGCTTTCCATCGGCAATCGCCTTGATCATTTGGTCAGAGGGGAAGTTCTCAACAATCTCGTGCGTGTTCATGCGCAGCGTGCGGAAGGGAGAAAGGCGGGCATCGAGCGCGCCGTCGTCGATCTTGTCGGGGTGAAGTTGCTGGTCGATCCACTTGTCCACGCCGCTCGCCATCACTTGATCAACGTCGCCTGGTCGCGGACCGAACGTCAGCCGGTTGAGCACGTGCACTGCCTGTTTCCGCGGGTCCATCTGGACAGCGGTTGGTCTTTCTTTTTTCTTGGCTAACGCCAGTTGCGCGCAGAAGGCGATTCCTAGCAAGGCGAGCAAAAGTGCGAGGCCGACTTGGAAGCGTCCCAACTTCATATGGACACAGAGAGGTCGCTAGAATTATGAACCCGGCACCGGGGAAAAGTTGCTGGCATGAGGGTTACCTTCGCACCCCGAGTCGAAGACGGCCTACTCCGCCCGATCGGATTTGATGATGACCGAGGTGATGTCATCGTCCTGGGGATCGCCTTGCACGAACGTCCGAGCTGCTTGATAGATACCGTCGGCGATGTTCGAGGCCGAATCGAGGTTGTGGGCCTGCACGTAGTCAAGGACACGCTGGGAGCCAAATTCGCGGCCATCGGGTGTGGTGGACTCGGCAATCCCGTCCGTGAGGAACACTGCGATCTCTCCCCGATCGAGGCGGATTGCCGGCTGTAGCTGGAACTTGCTTCCGGGAAACAGGCCGAGCGGCGGTCCCGTGCTATCTAAGGTGCACTTCAGATTTCCCGAGCCCCGAAACACAAAGCCAGGGGCATGGCCCGCGCTGGCGTACGCCAGAGTCCGATGCTGAGGATTCAGTCGAGCCAGCAGTAGGGTGACGAAATGGCCGTGTTCGAGGTCTTTTAGCAGCATTTGGTTGACGCGCGCCAGGATGTCATCGAGATCCAATTGCATGGCGGCGAAGCAGCGCACGTAGGCCCGGGTGAGGGCCATGACCAGGGCGGAGCTAAAGCCATGACCTTTGGCATCGGCTACGGCGATCAGAAGCGAGCCATCGTCCATGGAGATGAAATCGAAATAGTCTCCTCCTGTTTCGTCAGCGGGATGCGCCGACGCTGCAATGTCGAAGCCTGCTAGGGTCGGTGCGGCCGCGTAAAAACCTTGCTGCACGGCGCGAGCCAGTTGTAACTGGAACTCCTGCTCCTGTTTTTTTCGGATCTCGGTGATGTCCTGGGACACGGAGACGAAGTGGGTCAGGTGACCGGATTCGTCGCGTATCGATGTGATCGTTTGTTGTGCCCAGTAGAGTTCTCCGGTCTTCTTGCGATTGATCACCATCCCTTTGAAGGGGAGTCCTTGAGCGAAACGCTCCCACATTTGCCGGTAGAACTCCGCATCATGCAATCCCGACTTCAAAATTCGCGGGGTCTTGCCCAGGGCTTCATCTCGTCCGTAGGCGGTAGTCGCTTCGAAGGCTGGATTCACGTATTGGATGACACCTTGCGTGTCGGTGATCACGACGCTGTCAGCCGTCTGTTCGACAGCCCGCGAAAGCAGGAGAAAAGTTTGGATAGCCTCGCGGCTTTGGGTGAAATCGTGAAACATCAAGACTCCTCCGGAAACTACTCCGAACGGATCTTTCAGCGGCCATGCATTTACTCGGATCCACACCCCAAAACGCTGAGAATTGCGCACGAAGAAAAGCTCATCCAAGACCTCTTGACCGCGAATAGCGCGAACCAAGGGCAACTGATCAGGGGGGACGAATGAGGTTTGGTCGGGAAGGTACCAGCCTTCGAGAGATGCGCAACCATCGGGCAGGGCGTCCGCGATGCCGACTCCTAATATCCTTTCGGCGGCGGGATTGGAGAATACGAGTCTGCCTTCTTCGTCGGCGACGATTACGCCCCAAGGAAGGCTTTCGAAGATCACCCGCAAGGCGTCGGATTGCTGTGCCAAGGCTGCATATCTGCACTCCAACGCTGTTGCCACGGTCACCTCTTCGGTTTCGCGTCCTAGTTAGGCTGTCTGATTGGTTAGCAAAGGGATGGTCGTTGAAGGTGAAGAATAGAGACTTATCGGCACAAGATCAACTATCGGCGAGTTTCGCAGGAAACTTTAGTTTGTTGCTCACCGAGTTCAGAGGTTCGTGCTGAAGAAAGACTATAAAATTTCGGAACAACGGGGACAAATGAAGGAAACGGACGGGAGAAAGGCGGGCGACGAACGGCTGAATCTCGACGATTATGGGAGTAGATTAGCTACGTCAGGTAAAGGCGGCCGTGGCTCATCTTGTGCTGCAGGCTGGCGGCGAGTTGGTCGACGTCAGCGGCTGCAATATCGTCACCCATACGATCTTGAAGGAAAGGTGTGCGATTGCTGCCGACGGTATCGCGGCGCACCTGCAGGAGCAGGGCGTGTACGGCATTGGGATCGAACTTCTGTGGAGTCAGGCGCACGATTTCATTCAGCGTACTGCCGAGCGAAAGACGCTCACGGTAAGGGCGCTCGCTGGTCATGGCGTCGAAGGTATCGGCCACGCCGACGATGCGCACGTGCATGGGCAAGTCTTCGAGAAGCAACCCGTCGGGATAGCCCGAACCATCGCTGCGCTCGTGGTGCCAGCGCACAATCTCCGGGATGCGGGGCCAGGGAAACTGCACACCACTCACAATCTGGTGCCCCACAATTGTGTGGTCGGCCATTTCGCGGAACTCTTCGGCGTCCAAAGAAGTGGGTTTTCCGAAGAGGCGCTTATCCACAGCGACCTTCCCAATATCGTGTAAATAGCCGGCCGAGCGAAGCGCCGCAATCTCACCGGGATCCATATTCATGGCTTCGCCGATGGCCGAAGCGTAACGTCCGACGCGCAACGAGTGTCCATGAATATTGATGTGCTTCACGTCAATAGCGGTCGCAAAAGCTTCCAGCGCGTTGTCGTAGAAGCCGTGTACGGACGCCATGAGCCGCAAATTGTCCGAGACACGTTGAGCCAGGGTCTGCGTCAGCGCGTGATTGTGAATGGCGAGAGCCACGTAGTGGGAGAGCAAGTCCAGGGCTTCGAGTTCGCCAGAATCGTAGAGGCCATCGCCGTCGCGCCGGCCAAGAGTGATGATGCCTACAAGCTTGCTGCCGACCCTCAAGGGAACAATGCATTTGAAGAGTTCGGGAGCCACATTCCCATTGGCGCTTAGATAAATGTCGTAGGAGCCGGGATCCAAGACCACGGATTCGCGGGATGAAGTGAGAGCGTGCACATGCCGCGGCAGCAGCGGGATCACGGCGGGTTCCGGCATCAAGGTGAAGCCCTCGGCGGCAATGGAGGTGAGTAAGGAGGGCTTGTCGCTATAGGTGAAGAGCGCACCTTCGCGGGCGCCGCCGGCCTCAAGCGAGGCGGACAGCATGGCACGAGCGGTCTGGGGGAACTCGCGCTCGGCCGTCATCTCGGGGCCGAGATCGGAGAGAGCTTCCACCGTCCGCAGAAGGCGCCGGAAATTGTCTTTGTTCACAGCCACGCGCCGGGGGAGCGAAACCAGAGCAGAAAAAGAGTAACACGCGCTTGGTTATCGAACTTGTTAGTTAGTTTGGTGCGCAGTGGTTCGAGCTGAAACGACTTGCGGTCACATTATTTTCGCCTTAGCGGCGGGCGGTTCTCGTGCGGACGGCGCTGAATGTCATCTCATTCGCCGGGCTCCCGGTTTGTTGTTTCCATTGGAAGAACAAGTCGGTGTAGGTTGCGGCGATGTAGTCGCTGCGAGGGATTTGCAGAACCTGCGCGGAGTTATCAATCCAACGCGCAGGCCCTTCGATCTCGCCGAAGTTGCCGATTGGAGTTTGGTCGACAACGACGTGCCCCTTGCCGTCAGTCCATTCCGCGCGGAACTTCTCGTAGCGGAAGGTTGGGGCAAATCCGAGAGCGCGCAGGATGGCTTCCATCCTCGCGCCGTCAGCGACGTGGGTTTCGTTTTCCACGCGCGTCTTGTGGCGTCCCGTCTTGCCTTTGGCCTTGTGAGTTAGCAACCAATCGTTGCCGTACTTGCGCAGTCGAAGCAACTCTCCGCGTTTGCGTAGAAGCTGGCCCGGCAGGTCGTAGAGAGTATTCATTTCGTGGGTGCGTCGGGTCAGCAGGTGGAAGCCCGACTTTCGCAGTCGACGATTGAGCGCGGGCACATCGTCGACACGAAACTTGATTTCGACTTCGTTATGGGAGGCCATCAGGGGCAGTATAGGTTTCAGAAGCACATGAGGCTGTTATTACGCGAATGTGGGCAGCTTTACCAGGTCGTCGTGGGGGACTGGTTCCAACGGCTGACCTGCTTTCTTCCAAGCTGCCACTCCACCGACGATCACGAACGCGTTGAATCCTTTTTCTCTCAGTTGCAGCGCCACCCGGGCGCTGGTCGCTTCGCGTGCTCAAGTGCAGTAGAGATAAATGTCCTTGTCCTTTGGAAGACATTTGAGTTCCTCGGAAAGGTTGTTGGGTTCGATGCGGATCGATCCTTTGATGCGCGCCGCGCCGGCGTCGTAATAGCCGTGGCTGCGGACGTCGAGGATCAGCACCTTATCTTTCTCTTCCGAAGCTAGCCTGCGGGCCAGTTCCTCGACTTGCACACGTGGCACCACGCGGTACACCTTGTTCTTGTCGTAGAGCCAGATTCGGTAGGCGACGTAGCCAATCGCCGCCACCAGAAGGACTTCTCCAAATACGTGGCTGGCGGCCTGGAATCCACGTGTGATCGCCGCCAGAAAGTCACGGAACAGGAATCCCAGCCCGCCATAGGCCAGGATATATAGTGACGCGCCAGCACAGTCGAGCCGGAGAAACTGTTGGGGACGCATCTTCATGCTGCCGGCCAGGGGCGGAGCCATAGTGTTGACGCCGGGAATAAACTTGGCGATCAAGAGAGTAGTCTTCCCGCGTTTATAGAACGACTCGGCGGAGCGCAGGATGCAAGACTCAGGATTAACGGATAGGCGGCACAGGAAACCCAGAAGGCGCCAGCCCATATAGCGGCCGAGGACAAACAAGAGCGTGTCCCCGATGAGCATCCCAACCAAGGCGAGAATCAGCGCTTTGGGTACACTCAAAGTGCCGGCTGCGGCTGCCGCGCCTCCGGCCACCAACGCCACCGCTGCTGGGACTGGGAGGCCGATGGCCTCGGCCAGCACAATGATGAAGATGAGAAGGTACCCGTGATGCGCGATTAGTGCGAGAAAATTGTTCATCGTCGGCGCGTTAGACTGAACTCATTAGATAAACTGCGTTGTCATGACGATTCAAAGTCACTGAGAGGAACAATAATCGAAATGCCGGCAAAAGCCAAAACTACACGCCGCTACATTGATCTGCCCGGCCGCAAGGCGCCTCTGCCATTCAGCGATGCGGTCCTAGTAGGCGATACGCTTTACCTTTCCGGACGCATTGGCATCGACCCCGTGACGGGCGTCGCTCCAGAAGGCGTGGACCAGGAGCTTCGACTGCTGTTCAACGGTTTCGAGGCCGTTCTCACCGCTGCCGGGATGAGTATGGACGATCTGGTCTGGGTGCAGGTCTTCTCGCCCGATGTTTCGCTGTGGGAGCGCTTCAATGCCGCCTATCTAAAACGCTTCTCGAAAGAGTTGCCAGCGCGAGCCTTTATCGGGTCGGGGCCATTGCTGAAAGGGGGAAGGTTCGAGATGTTGGGAGTGGCGATTAAGCGCCAGTGAACTATTTCTCTCTGGCCACCACGAATTCCGGGGCCCACAGCAAGGCTCGCTTGATCTCGCTATCAGGGAAATTGCAAATCGCGTTTCGGGCTAGCGCGGCGTACTGCGTGGCCCGAGCATTGGCGGCTTCGACAGAGCCGTAACGATTCAGGATATCAAGAATTTCTCCGTGAGTCACACCATCGAAGGCTCGCTCCCGAACTACCCTGTCGATGCACTCTCGTTCCTTCGGAGTGCAGCGTTCGAGTGCGTGAATTACGGCCATCGTCACCTTGCCCTCGCGCAGATCGCTGGCCACGGGCTTGCCTAGCACGTCCTCGGAGGCGGTCAGGTCGAGAACGTCATCCACAATTTGAAAGGCCATGCCGAGATCGCGGCCATACTGCGCCAGATTCTCTTCCTGTTCTGGAGTCGCCCCGCCTAGAATCGCCCCAATCCGCATACATACCGAGAACAGGCAGGCGGTTTTGCGGAAGATCAGATCGAAGTGCTCGTCTGAGGAAATCAACTTGCCAAGTTTTTCCATCTGGAGCAATTCACCTTCGACCATCTGCTGAGTGAGGTCGATGAGCGTGTCCAGGATGCGAAAGTTGCGTTCCTGAACGGCGATCTTGAAGGCCTGCATGTAGAGCCAATCGCCGGCCAGCACACACTTGGAGTTCCCCCATTGCGTGTTGGCAGCGGGACGGCCGCGGCGGGTCTGGGCTTCGTCGATGATGTCGTCGTGGACGAGAGTCGCGGTGTGAATGATTTCCACGACCGCGCCCAGTTTGATGGCGCCACGTCCCGGATAATTGAAGAGCTTGGCAGACAGCAACAGCAGCATGGGGCGAATGCGCTTGCCTCCGCCACTGCGCAGGTATTCTCCAATCTCCGTGATCGCCTCCACGCCGGAAACGGTATCCCGCCCGAACTCGCGTTCGATGGCCGAGAGATCGCCACGCAACAACTCGAAGATTTCCTTTCCGTTAATGGTGGCCGGCGTGCTCAATCGGTTTGTTCCCAATTTCCAAGCCTCAACCGTAGAATCGCAGAAAACCTCTAGTTTGTCCGATAATTCGTAAACTGCGTATCAATGCCGAAATCCTGTCCGCGAAGAAGAGCAATGATCTCCTGTAGCGCGTCCCGATCCTTCCCGCTTACTCGCACCAGGTCTCCCTGGATCGAAGCATTCACTTTTTTCTTGGAATCCTTGATTACCTTTACGATCTGCCGCGCCTTCTCGATGGGAATGCCCTGCTGCATGGTGATCTTCTGCTTTACCGTGCTTCCGGCGGCAGGTTCCACGGGGCCGTATGTGAGGCCTTTCAGTGAGACGCCGCGCTTCACCAGTTTCTGCTGAAAGATTTCGGTGACAGCCTTCAGTTTGTATTCGTCGATCGAATGCATATTGATGGCGTCTTTGCCCTCGAGTTCGATGTTCGACTTCGAATCCTTCAAGTCGAAGCGAGTATGGATTTCCTTCAGGGCCTGCTGCATGGCATTCGAGACTTCCTGCAGGTCGAGCTTGCTCACAATGTCAAAAGTGTTCTCTGGCATGGTATTTAGCTTCTACTTAATAGATTACGTAGTTTACAGGAAATATGCTCTTAACAAGCTAAATGGAGTTTAGCTTTTCGTGAAGTGAAAAGAAGCGGTAGAAGTTTGTCGCGGTTTGCAAGCCGATGTCCTCGGTCGAAAGACCGCGCAATTCGCCGAGCTGCCGCGCTATCTCTCTTACAAAGGACGGCTCGTTACGCTTGCCACGATACGGAACCGGGGCTAAAAACGGCGAATCAGTTTCGATGAGTATGCGGTCAATAGGCGCTTGTTTCGCGGCTTCGCGTATCTGCTGCCCCTTAAGAAAGGTAACATTTCCGGCGAAAGAGATCATGAATCCCATATCGAGGGCCTGAGTGGCATGCGCCCAGGTTCCGGTGAAGCAGTGCAGGATGCCTCCCAGTCCGTTCTGCGCCCAGTGTTCTTGTAACAGCTTAAGGCAATCTTCCCAGGCGTTTTCGCTGTGGTCCGAAGGGCGGCAGTGGATGACGATCGGGAGGTTTGCCAGTTGCGCCAGTTGCAGTTGCTTCACAAATACTTGCTGTTGCACGTCCCGAGGTGAATGGTCGTAGAAGTAATCCAGACCGATCTCGCCCCAGGCAATGACCTTGGGCCGCTTTGCCAGTTGTGCCATCTCCTCGAAATCGGCATCGCTGGCCAGTTTGGCCTCGTGAGGATGGATTCCGATGGTTGCATAGATGAACTCGTTCCGCTCGGCGAGTTGGATGGCGCAGTCGAGCGATCCCGGGCCCGTCCCGCTGCCGATGGCGAGAATGGTTTCTATTCCTGCATCCTGAGCTCGCTGAAGCATCGCGGCGCGATCGGCATCGAACTGCTCCATCTCAAGATGTGCGTGGGAGTCGACGAAGATCGGTCGTTGGTCGTTGGTCATTGGTCGTTACGTGCAACTCGTGGGGTGGAGGGCGATTCGCCCGTCCTGGCCGGATGGTCTTATTTCAGTCTCGTCCCCACGGGGACATCTTCCAGGAAGCCTGCCAGCACGGCCTTCCCGCCCTCTGGTGACGCGGCGACGATCATTCCGTTCGATTCCAACCCGCGGAGTTTTCTGGGCGCGAGGTTGGCCACGATCACGACTTTCCTCCCAATCAACAATTCGGGCGAGTACGATTCGGCGATTCCGGCCACCACCTGGCGAACTTCGGTGCCCAGATCGACTTCCAAGCGAAGCAGTTTGTCCGCGCCTTTTACCTTCTCGGCGGCTTTGACCTGGCCCACGCGCAACTCGACCTTTGCGAAATCTTCGATGCTGATCTTCCCGTCCGGCGGGGGCGTAGTAGGCTTGACCGCAGGCACTGCGGCGGTCTGCGGGGCAACAAGGGGTGCGACTGGCTGCGCGGCAGCGGATGGTGTTTCGGTCGCACTTGGAGTGCTTCGGTGCTGCTCTTCCATCTTTTGCATCCTTTCGATTGCGCTCTTGTCGGCGCGCGGGAATACCGGTTCGACATTGCCCAGCTTGGCGCCCAGTTCAAGTTGTCCCCACTTCAAATCCGAAAGTGGGAACTTGCGAATGTCGCCCAACCCCAACTGCGCCCAGATTTTCGCAGTTGCGTCGGGAATCACCGGGTGCGCCAACGCGGTTACGATGCGCAGTGCTTCGGCGCTGGTGTAAAGAATCGTGGCCAAGCGGGAGCGGCTTTCTTCATCCTGTTTCTCGCCCAGCGCCCACGGCTCATTCTCGACAATATACTTGTCGACTGCGGCCACCAGACCCCAAGCCATTTCCAGCGCACGAGAGAACTGGTATTGCTCGAAAAGCGAATTGCACTCAGCAATCACTTTACGCGCGCTCTCCGCGATAGCACTATCCCCGGCCTTTTGCGAAACCGCCGCCGAGGGATATGGCACCTCACCGCGAAAATATCGCGTGATCATGGTCAGTGTCCGGCTGGCGAGGTTGCCGAGCCCGTTGGCCAAATCCGCGTTATAGCGCTGGACCAGCGCGTCGAAAGAAAAAGATCCATCCTGGCCGAACACGACCTCGCGCAACAGAAAGTAGCGCAACGCGTCGGCGCCGAGCACGTCGAGAATGGTTTCGGTGCGCACGATGTTTCCGCGCGACTTCGACATTTTGCTTTCTTCAAACAGCAGCCAGCCATGCGCCATGATGCTCTTGGGCATTGGAAGCTCTGCTGCCATGAGGAACGCAGGCCAATATACGCAGTGAAAGCGAACTATTTCCTTGCCGATCATTTGCAGATCGGCCGGCCAGTATCTCTGAAATGCTTCCTGTGCGCCTTTGTGGGAGGATCCGTAGCCGATGGCCGTGATGTAGTTCGCGAGGGCGTCCAGCCAAACATAGATCACGTGCTTCGGGTCGTCGGGGACCGGAATGCCCCAGGAAAATGTCGAGCGGCTGATGGAGAGATCTCGCAAGCCGCCGCGGACGAATGACATCACCTCGTTGCGCCGGGTCTCGGGTCGGATGAAATCCGGGTGCTGTGTATAAAGGTTGAACAACCTATCTGCAAACGTTGAAAGCTTGAAGAAGTAGTTCTCTTCCTTCACTGTTTCCGTCGGACGTCCGCACTCGGAGCAAGGTGCGCCGGGCCCAACGGCATCCACATAGAGTTCGTCGAACACGCAGTATTGGCCGGTGTACGTGCCCCTATAGATGTGGCCGTTGTCACGAATGCGCCGGAAGAGTTCCTGCACGCGCTTCTTGTGACGCTCCTCGGTGGTGCGGATGTAGTCGTCGTAGGTAATGCCCATCCGATCCCACAGGGCGCGAAACTGCGCTGAAACCTCGTCCGTGAACTCTTGTGGTGTCTTACCCGCAGCTTGCGCGGCCCGCTCAATTTTTTGTCCGTGCTCGTCGGTGCCGGTGAGGAAATGCGTGTCCGCGCCCAGCATGCGTTGCCGGCGCGCGACCGCATCGCAGGCGATCGTGGTGTAGGCATGGCCGATGTGAGGCCGCGCGTTCACATAGTAAATCGGCGTCGTGATGTAGAATTTCTTGCTCATTGGCGCAGTTCACGCTGCGAGGCAACATAAAGAATCAGCTGCAAGGTTTTCCTTTGTGGACCTTTGTGTCGTTTGTGGTTGATGACTTTCAGCGTTGGCCGTTCAAGTAAAGTCGCAGAGCCTCCTGCAACACATTCTTCAGCGGGACGTGGCGCTCCGTCGCAATACGGCGGCAATCTTCATATTCCGGAGCATAGTTCGTAATAGTGCCATTCATGCTTGCGACCTTCAGCCGAACATCGCCCCAGCGGGTTGTCACGGTTACCCATTCACGGGTGAGCGCTTGACGCATTTCGTCGCGCTGCCGCACACCTAGAGTCGTTGTCTCGGTGAAAATCAGATGGGTGAATTTCGAGGCGTCCTCGGTTCGGCATAGAACAGTCAACAGCATGCCCGGGCGATTCTTCTTCATCTGCACCGGCATGCCAAACGCATCCAGCGCCCCTTCTTCGAGCAACCGGTCCATCACGTAGCCGAAGACTTGCGGATTCAGGTCATCGATGTTGGCTTCGAGCACGGTAATGGTGCTCTGCGAGATATCGAACGAAAGCCTCTGCTGGCTTTCCCCGATAGTGAGCCGCACAACATTCGCATGTCCGGCGAAGTCGCGAGTTCCCGCTCCGTAGCCGGCCTTTTTAACTTTCATTGCCGGGAACGGTGCGAATCGTTTTGCCAGCGTTTTCACGATGGCGGCGCCGGTTGGCGTCACCAATTCGGCTTGAATCCCGGATGAATAGAGTGGCGCTTCTTTCAGCAACTCCAGCGTGGCCGGCGCCGGAACCGGAAGCGTTCCATGGGCGCATCTCACGGTGCCTCCGCCCACATTCAACGGGGAACAAACGATTTCGTCGACGCCCAGCGCCTCAGTTCCGACTGCGGCGCAGACGATATCCACCATGGCATCAACTGCTCCGACTTCGTGAAAATGAATGTGCTCAATGTCGATGTCGTGAATCTTGGCCTCTGCC
>Ga0210407_10001139_pt1 | contig 25934 bp, 20 predicted proteins | sample IncBWC27MmetaG_FD_150860 | JGI IMG/M metagenome (GOLD analysis project Ga0210407, IMG submission 150860) | Forest soil microbial communities from Barre Woods Harvard Forest LTER site, Petersham, Massachusetts, United States - Inc-BW-C-27-M | ecosystem: Environmental > Terrestrial > Soil >...
ATCATCGGAGCGGTTCCATCGTTAGCGGACGCGCACTGTACCAGATAGCCCGATATGGGCGCTTCGCGCGAAGAATCAGTCTTCAAAAAAGTCAATTTTCGGACGGGCTCCTAGCCTTCAAATTCTTTGACACCAACAAGGGCTGGTACGTATACAACAACGGCCACGTCGCCGTTTGGACTTTCTTGACAACGCTCGGACACCCGGCTGTCCCAAACGCGTGGGTTGGTCCGGACCAAGGTATGAGGCTTGGGTATTCCACTGTCCAGTGGAAAGACGACAACGATCATGTATGGACAATCCGGCTTAACACCGCAATCACTGCCGACGGTTCTTCCCATGAAATTCTTACTTCGGACCCGCGGTTTCCGAAACCCGGCTGGTCTTCGGATGCAACGGGAATATACTATGGCAACCCTTTGTTTACAGACAGCAGTGGAATCCAGTACACCGCTCCCGCATCCGGGTACCCGGTCGGCAATGTTATTGATTCCAACGGAAATGAAATTACCTACGGTTCGAATGGCTGGACCGATACCCTGGGCCGCGTCATCCCCGGCTATCCGACAAACAGCATAGCGCCGGGCCCTGGAGTCACTTCGAGTACCACCAACTGTCCATCGGGGACGGTTTCCGCTTTGCAGTGGAATGTTCCGGTCACGAATGGCACCACTGTCCCTTACAAATTCTGCTACGCAAATTTCAGCTACCAGACCAACTTCGGGCTTTACGGCATAAACGAAGCTAGCGGGACCCAGTCACTAATCAACGCCATCGTGCTCCCGAATCTCACGACCTGGGTTTTCAATTACGATTCCTACCTAGACATCGCTTCCGTCACTCTTCCAACTCGCGGCTCCATCTCTTACACCTGGACCACACGCAACGTTTATCCGCCAAGCCGGATCGTGGCATCTCGCACGGCAAACGCCGCTGACGGAACCGGACCACACACCTGGAATTACGCGTGGAACGACTCAACCGGACAGGTAATCGTCACCGACCCACTGCTCAACGACACCGTTGTCACCGCTGCCTCCGGCTATGTCACGCAAACCCAAAGCTACTCGGGGTCCCATTCGTCGGGAACGCTGCTCAAGACAGTCTCAACGCAATACCACATGGAAGTGGACCCCATGTATAACTACATGACAGCCAATGCGTACGTCAACGTGGTCCCGCTTTCGCAAACAGTTTCCTGGCCGAACGGCCAAACCATGCAGACCACTACGACCTACGACCCTGGGTTTCAGTACGGCATCTATAACTTCGACACCACAATGAGCTATTACAACGCGTATTATGGCCTTCCCGTCACTCAAACTGCCTCGGATTACGGTCAAGGCAGTGCGGGCAGCACCCTCAAGCAAACAAATACTGTCTACTACTGGCAAAACAATTCCAGCTACAAAACTGCAAACCTCTTGAATCTCCCGCAGACGGTCAAGGTCTTGGACGGAAGCGGAAACACCTGCGCCGAAACTGACTATACGTATGACAACGCCAGCTACCTCACCGCGTCGGGCATCACCACGCAACACATTTCCGTTTCCGGCCCTCGCGGCAACGTCTCTTCCGTCACCCAACAATTGACGAACACGCCTTGCACGGCCTCCCCTTCCTGGCAGCCCATCACTTCCTATGCCAATATCTACGACACCGGCACGACCTATAAATCCATCGATCCACTCCAGAACACAACAACGTACAGCTATTCCTCTAGCTTCGCAGGCGCTTACCCCACCACCGTTAACAACGCCCTCAACCAATCCACAACAAATAATTTCGACTTCAACACCGGCCTTTTGACCTCCACCACCGATCCAAATCTCCTGCAAACGTCTTTTAGCTTCGACAACATGTTCCGCCTGTCCCAGGTCAACCACCCCGACGGCGGTCAGGACACCATCACGCACCAGGAATCCATTTTCCCCTTCACCGCCACCCTGACCTCAAAGATCAATTCCTCACAGAACAAACTCCAAACAAACGTCTTCGATGGTCTCGGCCGCGTCACGCAATCTCAACTCACCTCTGATCCACAAGGCACCATTTACACCGACACGAGTTATGACGTTCTCGGCCGCGTTTCCACCGTATCGAATCCGCACCGTAGCGGCTCTGCGCCCACCGACGGCACAACAACATACGTATTCGACCCCCTCAACCGCACCTGCGTCGTGATTCCTCCGGACGGCACCGCCGTTTCCGGCAGTACTTGTCCCGCCACGCAGCCGACCAATGATCTGTTCACCACCTATTCCGGGAATACGACCACGGTCACGGACCAGGCAGCCAAGAGCCGCAGGTCGGTCAGCGACGGTCTGGGCCGCCTCACACAAGTTTTTGAAGACCCGGCAAACGCGAACTACGAAACGGACTACGCGTATGACCCCCTGGGCAATCTGTTAACAGTGAATCAGAAGGGCGGCTCCGCCAATTCTGCCAACTGGCGCACCCGCACCTTCGCCTACAATTCCCTCTCTCAACTTTTGTGCGCAGCCAATCCTGAAATCCAGATCGCCACGTGTCCCAGTCCCGATAACGGTACTTACACCGCCGGCACCATCCGCTATTCGTACGACAGTGATGGCAACCTCCTCACAAAAAAATCTCCAAAGCCCAATCAGACCAGCGCCTCGGTGACCGTGACAGCTACGTACGGCTACGACGCCCTAAATCGGGTTACCAGCAAATCCTTCGACAACGGCGACCCCACCATCAACTATGCCTTCGACGGCGTCGTGCCGACTGGCTGGCCAACGGGATGCGCGCCTGGATCGTTTTCGTTCGGAAAACCTGTTGGCAAGCGCACCGCCATGTGCGACGCCGCAGGCATGGAGCTCTGGGGCTACTCCATCACCTCTGGCGTTGGCTGGATGACCACCGACCTGCGCACCACCAACAGTGTCGCCAAAACGACTACCTATCAAAATAATTTCGGCGGCGGATCGACCACCCTGACCTACCCCAGCGGTCGGGTCATCACTTATACTCCGGATGGAGCAGGTCGAATGAGCAAGGCCGTGGACGTTCCGAACTCAACCAACTACCTAACCGGAACTTGTGCGAACGGCACCGACAACCTTGGCGTTTGCTACACCCCGCCGGGTTCGCCATCCTCGCTCATCAATGGCGCAAACCTCGTCTCGACTTTTTACTACAACCCTCGCCTACAGCCCTGCCGCATCTCCGTCAAGAATAGCGCTACGGCTCCGGCATCTTGCACTGATACAGCCACTGGCAACGTAGTCGATTTCAGCTACAATTTCAGTTTGGGCAGCTCGGACAACGGCAACGTGGCAGGCATCACCAACAATCGCGACACCACTCGCTCCCAATCGTTCAGCTACGATTCGTTGAACCGAATTTACGTCGCGGAGACGACCTCGACGTACGCCACCAGCCCTTCCCATTGCTGGGGCGAGCAATTTGCTTACGACCCCTGGGGAAATCTCAGCGCGATCAACGGCGCGTCTTCTGCCTACACCGGCTGCACACAAGAGGCGCTGAGCGTCACGCCAGCCATCAACAACCAGATTTCCGGCTTTTGCTATGATGCCGCCGGAAACTTGCTCGCCCAGTCCGCTCCCCCGTGCCCTTCGCTTACCTACACCTACAACGCAGAAAATCAAATGACTTCGACCGCCGGCGTCACCTACACGTATGACGGCGACGGCAAGCGCGTCCAGAAATCCAGCGGCAAACTCTACTGGCATGGCATGGGTAGCGATCCCCTCGATGAAACCGATCTCACCGGCAGCACCACCAATTCCGGATTCAAGGAGTACATTTTCTTCGGCGGTCAGCGCATCGCCAGCCGCGACTCCTCCAACAACGTTAACTACTACTTCTCCGATCATTTAGGCACCGCCCGCATCGTCGCTAGCTCCTCCGGCACAATCCTCGACGACTCCGACTTCTTCCCCTTCGGCGGCGAACGGGTCGTCGCCTCCTCCAGCGGCAACCGATACAAATTCACCGGCAAAGAACGCGATAGCGAAAGCGGCCTGGATAATTTCGGCAAAAGGTATTTCGGATCAACGATGGGCAGGTTCATGCAGCCCGATCCGCTGCTGAATTCCGGCCAGCCGTGGAATCCGCAGTCCTGGAATCGGTACGCCTACACCGAGAACAATCCGCTGCGCTATACCGATCCGACAGGGCTATATAAGTTTGGGGACTGCTCGGGGACTGCGGAACAATGCCTAGCCCAAGAGCAGAGATTCAGAGATTCCATCGCGAAGGCGAAGGAGGCACTAAAGGGCCTTGATCCAAAATCAAAAGAGGCGAAGGCTCTTCAGAAGACACTCAACAAGCTGGGCGACGAAGACGAGGGCAACATCAAAATCAATTTTGGCGATGCTGGAAAAACTGATGGACAACCAAATCTTGGAAGGACCGCCGGGAACAGCATCACGATCAACTACGATGCCGTCGATAGTACGGCAAAAGCAGCCGATCTAAACGCTTCCGAGGCCGCTGCACTTGATGCTGGCGTAACCACCCACGAAGGCACACATGCTTTTGGTTCTGGTCTATTCGGTTTCATGCAAGGCCACTTCGAACACCCTGCCTACTACACAGAATCGGTCACGTACCAGGGCCTGCACAATACCGACAAGGCATTCAGTCTCTGGAATGAGAGTTGGCTGACGGTCGACAAAGACAAGCTATCAATCGAGACACATCGAGAGAACGCCATTCAAAACGCGATCCATCCCCCGAAGCAACAGCAGAAACAGGAGAACCCACAATGAGGCGGTTCATGTCGTGGGTATTTGTTTCCGTTTTTCTCCTGAGTTTCTGTGCTTTCAGTTGGGCGCAAGCGAGCACACAACCGATAGAAGCAACCCTTTGTGACCTGTACCAGCATCCGGACCAATACGCTGGGAAGATGGTCAGGGTTCGAGGAACGATTGCCGGGAACGATATGTGGATAGACGCTTTTACAGAGAAAGCGTGTTCCTCTTGGATGAGCATCGTCGTGGTTTTTCCCAATCAGGTGAAGCCCGCGCCTGACTTCGATCTCGTCAAAGACGACTCTTTCACAGCGTTCGAGGACGCCATGTATCATTCACGTCCGATCCACATTGAAGCGACGTTTGAAGGCCGGTTTGACTCGGTTGTCACCGTGCAAGATGGGAAGCGCACCACAGTAGGTAAGGGATACGGCAAGAAGCACCAACATAATGGGCGCATAGTCTTGCATAGAGTTTCGACGGTAGTGGCCCGACCTCTTGGTCGCAAATGAGTTTGCTACCGTGTTGAAGAAGGTCAGAGAATCAACTGCCGCTTTCAATAGCTGCTGTTGACGTTCTAGGGCGGCCAGGGCGTGCGATCCGGGAGCGGGTCAGGGTCGGGGCAGGTAAATCTGGTCCAGAATGCCAATATGAACCGCCGAGCTTGGACAATTTTTGCCGTGGTGCAGGTGGTGGGTGTTGTTTCGATATGGGCCGGGCCTCACTGGAAAACCGATCCGGGCCTGGCACTTTTCGGCTTCGGAATCGTCCTTCTTCAGCCGGGCGGACTAGCCGCCGTGATGCTGGTGGAAAAGCTGCTATGGATGAGCCGGGTCACCATCCCGCAAATGCACTGGATCGAGCTGGTGCTGACCGTGGCGATCAATGCCGCCCTGTGGTGGTTCGCGGCGAGGGGATGGCAAGCGATCCGTTCCCGCCGATCTGTGTCCCTGCCAGGTTAGCCAGGAAGTGAGCGATTAGCCGCTGGTGGTGCCGGTTAACGCCGAGCGCCGTGCAGCGCCAGAAGATCCGTGCCTTCGGCATGGGGATGGCCTATGACACGTCACCCCGGAACGGGAGCTGCAGGGCAACCTTCGGTTGCGTAGTGTCACAAAGCGGAGACTCTAGCAACTGTTCGCCTAGAATCTTGCATCGCAAGAACAAGACTGTAACGAAGACGGACGTGATGTCACGTCGAGAGGACACCGCGATTGCGACAAATCTCCTTGGCAATGATTCTCATTCTCGTGGTCCCGCCGCCCTGTCGGTGCCAGGATGAGGCGTCGCTGTTGGGGCTAAGAGGGCGCGTCCACACAGTGTTTACGGAAAACTTTCGCAGTAACTCTGGGATGTCCCGAGAATCGCTCAATTCCTCGTTCGATATCTACGACAACCGAGGCTACCAGTTAGAGGGTTACCTTTATAAGCCCGACGGCTCACTATGGGTGCATACGATTATCAGCCGAGACGGAGAGAAGATATTCAGGTCAGAGACGACTGGAACTGTTCCGTTCGAGAGTTTCTCGACGCAGAATATTTTCGACGCTCATGGCAATGTCATCGAGACCGACACATACGACGCCAATGGAACACTCAGCAAGAAGGACGCCGTGGAGAAAGTCATCGAGAACGCCGCTGAGGGAGGAACGGCCCACGATAGTGCCCGTGAACAGGGGACGCAAACGTCATCCGACGCTATTTCAATGTCGAGCCACAGAACTCAAACGAGTGACGCGCAGGGCCGCTTAATTGAAGTAATCGACGAATCGAATTCAAACTATATCCGGTGTACTTACTCCTATGACGAAGCAAAGCGGCCTTCAGGCCAAATCAATTATGATGCGGCCGGGAAAGTAGTGGAAAAGTCGACCACAGAATATCGGACCGATTCAGCTGGGAACTGGGTCGAGAAAGCGACAATCGTTTGGGACACAACGAGCGACCCCATGAAGCCGAAGATAGTCGAAACTAGCTTACGAACGATAAGGTATTACTAAGGCCTTCGGAAGGACTTGACCGGGGAATTCCACCGGGAATCTTTGTGTTAGACGACGACTCCATTTTACCTTAGTGTGCGCGTTTTAATTCCACCCGTTTTATCTTCAATCGGAGCCAGGAATGGCAAATAGACTGGTATTTTCAGCGACTCGGCCGCATAAAGGCAATTGGATCATCGAGACTTATGGAGCGGGCGATGGGAATCGAACCCACGTCCGAAACTTGGGAAAATACTAAGCCAGAAGCCCCTATCCGGTTGCTCGTCGGAAGAAACTCAATCCATCGGTAGATTTCCAGTTTCGGTTTCGAAGAAATGCTCAGGCAAGTCGCCTTCTAACATTTCTAACAATTGAAGGACTATTGGTATCTCAACGCGACCATGGGGTCGACACGCATCGCGCGGTGCGCTGGAATGTAGCTGGCCAACAACGCCGAGACGACAAGCACGGCCGCGACAGCAGCTAACGTGGGCGCGTCCCATGATTGAACGCCGAAGAGCAGTCCGCGCAGCAGACTCGCAACTGCAACAGAGCAAACCAGTCCCAGCATAGTTCCCGCACCAATCAACCAGGCAGCTTCTCGCATAATGAGCCGATAAACGGATTTGCGCTGCGCACCCAGCGCCATGCGGATCCCGATTTCACGGGTTCTCTGGCTCACCGAGTAGGCAATCACTCCGTAGAGTCCGAGCACGCTCAGCAACAGTGCCACGGCGGCGAATCCTCCTACCAGCCACGCTGAGGAACGATGAAGATACGCGGTCTGCGTGTCATTTATTCTTTCCGTCATGATTGATTCGCCGCCTATGCCGATGTTGGGGTCTATTTGATGGATGGTGGCGTCGAGCGTCAAGAACATTGATTTTTCGGCCTGCGACGTTCGAACGACGACGCCGAAAAAGGTGTCAGGCGTTTGGTTAAAGGGATAGTAGACGGCGGGCAATATCTCTGAATCGAGCGACCCTTCATTTATATCGTCCACAATACCGATGATTTCCTTAATGGACTTGGGCGTCAGATCGTCGTCGCCAATTCTCTTGCCGATGGGGTCTTCACCTGGGAAATAGCGTTTTGCGAGCGCCTGGTTGATGATGACCACGTTGGGCGTCGACAGGTCCTCAGTATCGGTAAAGTGACGGCCGCGCAAAATCTTTGCCTGGAGCGTTGTGAAATAGGCGGAGCTCACATTCCGTTGGTTCACTTCATTGTGCTCGCCGTGGTACGACCGACCTACGAACCTGATCCAATCGGTGTTGCCATTGCCGCTCAGGGGCACACGGCTCCCGATGGCGACGGATTTTACGCCAGGCAGGTTCGCGATGCGGCTTACGATCTGCCGCCCGAGCGCCACAAGCTGCTCGCCCTTTCCATAACTGACCTGGGGCGCCACAACATACAGAACAGCAAGATGATCGGGCTGGAATCCGATGTCCACATGGAGCAGGCGGTAAAAGCTCTTGCCGAGGAGCCCGGCACTCACCAGGAGGATCATTGCGGTGGCCAGCTCCACCCTCACCAAGTTGGAACCCAAGCGGCGCCACGCGGTTCCTGCAGAGCCGCGGCCGCCTTCCGTGAGGCCTTCGCGCATCTCTGATAAAGACAAGCGCGATACGGGGGTGAAGGAGAACAGGGCGGCCGCCACCAGGGATATCGTGCACACGAAGGCCACCACATGAAAATTCAAGCCCAGACCCTGCAGATACGGCATTCCGGCCATCATGCCGCCAGGGATGAGCTTGGTGAGGAGCTGCATGATCCACTCGGCGGAAAGGAGTCCCAATGTGCCGCCGGTCGCCACGAGCAGAAACCCTTCCGTCGCGAATTGACGGGCCAATCTGGCAGACGAGGCGCCGAGCGCATTGCGAACTGCAATTTCTCGCTTGCGCATCTCCGAGCGCACCAGCAGAAGGCTCGTGACATTGACGCAGGCGATCATCAGCAGCAACGCTGCTCCGCTGAGGAGCACCAGGAGAATTGGGCGGATGTCTCCAACAATCACATCGGAAAGCGGCACCACGCTTGCGCCCTGACCGCGATTGGAATCGGGATATTGGCTCTCGAGCTGCGCCGCAATCGATCTCATGTCGGCCAAGGCCGTCTGCACGGAGACGCCGTCCTTGAGGCGCGCGATTCCGTCGAGACTGTGACAGCTTCGTCTAAGGTCGCAGGAGCCTGAAGCATGAAGGGTGGTATAGAACTCCGCCTCCGCTCTCGGAGCGAATTGAAAGTCCCTTGGCAGCACTCCGATGATTGTGTAAGAGTCACCGCTAAGCGTAATCGCCTGGCCCAGTACATCCTTTCGTCCCCCGAACCACTTCTGCCATCCGGTGTAACTCAGCATCACGGTGCGGGGCGCTGCCAATAGGTCCTCGCTCGCATAGAAGTCACGTCCAAGCATCGGGGTGATGCCAAGGGTGCGAAAGAAACCATCGCTTACACGGGCCCCGAGCGCCGTTTGCGTACCTTCGGGGGTCCTGAGCAGGTAACCATCGCCGGTCCATACGTCCATTGAGCTGAAAACTTTGTTGAGTTTCTTCCAGTCGAGGTAGTCGGGATAGGAGAGGTTGGCGCGTGGAAACATCGCGATACTTTCAGTCACGCCAACAAGCCGGTTGGGGTTCGCGTAGGGCAATGGCTTGATCAGTGCGGCGTCCACAAACGCGAAGATAGATACAGTGGCGCCGATGCCGAGAGCGAGGGTGAGGACCGCGATCACGGTGAAGACGGGGGATTTGCGCAGCATCCGGAGGGCGAAACGAACGTCCTGTAGTAGCTGGTCAAGCCAAACGAAGCTCCACACCTCCCGGGTCTCTTCCTTGACCAGCGTCACGTTGCCGAACTTGCGCACAGCTGCATAGCGCGCTTCCTCCGGCGACATCCCGCGCTCGATGTTGTCCTGCGTCTCCCTCTCGATGTGATCGCGAATGTCCTCGTCGAGTCCCTTAAGCATGCGCTTGCGCCGTCTCATGATTCGCCCACCTGCTCCGTCGGCCGCAGAATCCGCGCGATCGCTCCCGCCAGCTTGTCCCACTTGCGAGTCTCAACCGTCAGTTGTCGTCGTCCTTTCGGCGTCAGCCGGTAAAACTTGGCCCGCCGATTGTTCTCCGACGTGCCTTCTTCGACCGAAATCCATCTCCGCTTGATTAGACGGTGCAGAGCCGGGTATAGCGACCCCTGCTCGACCTGCAACACATCGTCGGAATTGAACTCGATCGCCTTGGCGATCGCGTGGCCGTGCGCCGGCGCCAGCAGCAGCGTGCGGAGAATCAGCAAGTCCAGGGTCCCCTGCAGCAGCTCAATGCGCTCGCGTTGTTCTTTGGTAGACATTCTAGGTGAAGATACAGTGCTTCCAGTAGAATGTCAATGTGAGCCAGCACAAATTGCTTCCAGACTCTCGGCGACTCGGAAGTTGGCCGGGATTTTGGGAAGTGAAGCAATGCATTGGCGGTATTCGGACGTGCAGCGGATGTCCAGCAACCGACTTTCGCGCAACACCACAGGGATTCGTTCTTTCGAGCCGCTGGTGCCACCCATGAGGCTTATTGCCGCCTTTTGCCGCCTCGACAAACCGCTAAGTTGTTGTTGGGAAAAAGGTTGGTTGGTAGGGGCGGTGGGGATCGAACCCACGACCTTCGGCTTAAAAGGCCGCTGCTCTACCACTGAGCTACGCCCCTATGGCATGAATTTCTTATTCTAGCATGAGCGCTGCTGCGACAAGCGCATCCACCAGGCCAGAAATTCCTGACCCCGGGCCCATCAAATTGCGTGTGGCGCACCCTCACAAATTTGCTGCGTCGGGCCAAGCACCCGACGCACGGCATCCGCTTCGCGGCATTGGGCTCGCGGCTTCTCGTTCAAGAAAGCGCCGGGGCAGGGCGTGGGCGCTTGCGTTTCCATTCGTAGTCTTTGCGCAGGCGCGACTGGTGCTTCTTCAGTTGCGACTCCAGTTCGGTGAACGCTTGCTTGCAACTGGCGCGGACGTTTTCGCCCGTGCCTGTGGCGTGGAGCGTTCCGGTTGGTAACGAGAGATTCAGCGAGAACGAATTTTCTTCGCGATGGGGATTTTTTGTAAACACGCCGTGCAACAGAACCAGATCTGGTTCATAACTCTTCAGCAGGCGATTAAGTTTGCTCGCGTAACGTTCGACTTCTTTTTCGGCGGGCTTGTGCGGCTCGACATTCTTGTAACTGATAGACAATTTCATGGATGCACCTGTGGGTGTTCTTACAGAAGAGGCGGGCGACGCGGGGATGCTCTGCTCTGTGCACCGCATCATGTTCAGAGCATACCAGCGCGCGCTCCGCGCGGCAATCACGGTGCGAAACATTTCGTGCGACTCCACTCAACGGAAATATAACTCCGCATGCGTTGACATTCGCGCACGCCCCACTCTACTCTGCCCTCGGCGGTCTCGTAACACAGCACTCCTGCCCCTGCGGTTTCGAGATGTTTGCGAAAAGGCGCACAATAAAGAGGGACTGTGCCACCGACAACCGGAACTTAGTTAGCGCATTGCAATCATGCCTCCTGCGAAAAAAGCTGTCTCCAGCACCATGATTCGCGTAGGACCGGCCGGTTGGTCTTATCCGGATTGGGCTGGGTACGTCTACCCTTCGCGCCGCAAGAAGGGCTTTCATGAGGCGGCGTATCTTGCGGAATTCTTTGACACTATTGAGATCAACACTTCGTTCTACAATCCCATCCGGCCGGACCACGCGGCGCAGTGGATCGAGCGTGTGGAGGCGAACCCGCGGTTCGTTTTTACGGCGAAGCTTTGGCAGCGATTCACCCATGATATAATTCCCGCAAATGCGGAGGGGGCCGCGGGCTCGACAATCGCTGCGCCAACAGCCGAAGACGAGCGGGCCGTTCGCGTCGGGTTCGACGTTTTGCGCGCGGCGGGAAAACTCGGCGCCGTGTTGCTGCAATTCCCTTTTTCGTTTCATCGAACGCGTGAAACCGTCGCTCATCTTACAGCGCTTTTGAAGCGTTTCGCCGATTATCCGCTGGTCGTCGAAGTGCGACATGCTTCCTGGCAGACGCCGGAAACTCTTGCGCTGCTTGCGAAATGCAACGCGGGGTTTTGTAACATCGACCAGCCTATCATCGGGCGTTCGCTTGAACCATCCGGCGAAACCGCCGGCCCGGTCGGGTACGTGCGCCTGCATGGGCGGCGCTACGACACGTGGTTCACTGACGATGCGGCTGTTCCTTCGCACGAACGCTACAACTATCTCTACTCCACCGAGGAGCTTGCGCCGTGGGCGAAGCGAGTCCAAAAAGTCGCGGAGCGAGCGCGCGACGTCTTCGTCATCACCAACAACCACTATCAAGGAAAAGGCGTGGTTAACGCGCTGCAGCTCATCAGCATATTGAAAGGCTCCAAAGTGAAAGTGCCCGAGCCTCTGAGGCGGCAGTTCCCCGAATTGGAGGTCGTCGCCGATACGCCACCGGCCGAGCCTAGCTTGTTTCCGTTGAAGCGGACAGACTGAAGTCTGCGCCACTCGGCATTGCTGGCTGCATCGCGTATTTGGGCCTGAGATAGTCAATCCGATCTTCGCGTTCCGAAATTTCTCGGCTGCATAACCGAAAGGCCGCATCCTTTGTAAAAGCAAACTGCAAAGCGTGGGCCGCCCACTTCAAGACCTGCCCCACTCGCCTTCTTTCTTATCGGAGGCTCAGCGCTACCCGAGGAACTTCTTTTCAGCGGGAGGTTCGGTTGGCTTAATTTCGCGGATTTTCCCGTGGGCGGCCTCATAGGCTTCCAAGTTTTTCTGTAGCGCTCTGATTAGTTGTAGCGCGTGCTCGGGAGCCATAATTACCAGGCCCTGTTCCACGGACGCAAACTTTCCGGGAGTAACTTCATGCACGAAGGAGAAATACAGTTGAACATCGACCTGACTGTTTTCGATTATCGTATTGTTGACGTAGAAGACTGGTCTTGCGGGATTCGGCGCTCTTTCAACCTTCCGATTATCTGACGACGTGAAAGAGGTAGCTGGATCGTTCGCCATAGTTGCTCCATGGTCAGCGAGACGTATTCTCAACTGGCAGTATACTTTTGCACGTCTGACAAAGCCATCCGTATTTCCCCAACCGTGTGCCTCGCGTTTCTACAGTCTTCTCTCGACGGCCATTGTGAGAGAATTCATGGAATTGAAGGAAGCGAAACCGAAGGTCCAATTTGCCGTTTGGAGTTTTCGTCATGGAATAAGGAAACGTCATAGGTGCCCGCATTAACGTCTGGTAACTCGCAGACGGCGTGTCCGTTGGAGATCGGGAACTTGGAATGCAACAAGGCTTTATCGCCGTTTCTGGGAAGCCGTCAGTGGACGAGTGGCGGTCACACACAACTTGCCCCAGATTGTTGAGCGACACTCTGATTTCTACATAGATCAGGTTCGCTGGGGACGGTTGGGTCTGGGCCAGGGTGTCTGGCCTAACCGGAAACTTGCTTGCGCAAGACGTCTGGCTAATAACCGTGGGCAGGGTGCTGCCGACGTTTGGAGGGACAACCGCCGAAACCATCTCCAGGGAAAAAACTTTGTAGCAGTTTCAAATCTCGATGGGGGCGGTTGAAATTCTCTCTCTGTTTTCCTGGCGGCGGCCCGCCTTCAGCGGATACCACTCCTGTGGTTCCCTGGGTGTAGACTGTCGTTCTATGAAGACACTCTTTAGCGTTACGTTTTTTTCGTTCTTGATTGGAATGGGTTTTCTGTGTTGTTTTGCGCCGTGGACAACGACGCCGGCGGGGAGCGCTGCGGCGCATGATTCGTTGGGTTATGCAGCGATTTGGTCGTCGCGGTTTGGTGCAGTGGCTGGGGCCAGGGTGGATCCCGGAGCGTTTGCGATGTTGACCGCGGTGGTGCTCTTTTTTGCGATTGTGATTGGGGCGGGGGCTTACTTTTTCCGTGGCAGACGGGGGGCGGAACGAGAGGATGTTTGAGCTCCTGGCGCATTTCGCGCCGGTCAAGCCGGGATAATCACGCGGTCCGTTCCCTCAGATTTCGTCGGGGCCTCGGGCTATGGAGACTAAGCGTTTGGGGGCGGTGAGCAGATAGCTGGTTAGGAGGAGTTCGCGGACTTCGAACCAATCGATCTTGGGGAGGTCCAGACGGAGAGCGACCCAGCCACGGGGGCCGATGTAGGCGGGGAGATAGTAGCGCTTAGGTTGGGCTGTGGCCAGCGCGGCGTTTTCCTTTGGGAGGACTTTGCAAGTTACGGCGACGATTCCGTCACCGTGGTGATTGTCGAGGAAGTAGGCGAAGGTTTTTTTGCGGACTCGGAAGGAGGCGTGGGAGCCGGAGAGTTCGCGCCGGGCTTCGGGAAGAACTAGGGCTATCGCTGTGAGACGTTCGAGGATGGGATTGGTGCTGGGAGTTTTGGACATGACGGTGCTTTGGGCGGTGCTTTCCGAGAAAGCTTGCTTGAGTTTGCCGTCGAGAGTCTAGAGTTCCAAGTGAAAGTTCAAAGTTTAGAGAACAACGCTGAGAGAAGTCAAAAGAGTCGGGCAGAAGCCCGGCGCCTACAGACCGGGGAAAGAAGAATTGGTTAGTGCTTGGTGGCTCGGCAGCTGGTGAAATTGACTTTGACTTTGAGGGCAGCTGTGCCGGAGGAGCCAGCAAGAGAAGTCTCCTGGGGAGATTGCAGGCCGTTGATTTCCTGATAGACGATGGTGACGTCCATATCCGTAGATTCGGCGGGAGTTGCTCCGCGAAAGACGGCTTGATAGCTGGAGAGAAGCAGGCCCCTGGGAATTCTTTAGAACTGTGGCTTTATGGTGGAATCAAATTCAGCGGTCTTCACTCTCATAACGCTGATTGCGAAATCCGGACCCATTGTGGTGGTGACGTCGGCGGCGCCGTCTTTATAGGAGAAGCGGTAGCCGGGGCCGACCTCCTCGAGGAGGAATGTCGTGGTGAGCTCGGGGAGGGCAGGAGAAATCGTGTAGGCGGACCAGGTTTGGAAAAAACCCGAAGCTATCTGCTCCATACCGCTCTAGGCTTTGCTTTAAGCCGCTCGCTACTTGGTCGTTTTCGGCGGCGAGTTCGTTATGGCTGACCTTGGCGGTGCCGTCGAGACCGAGAGAAAGCCCAAAATGCAGGGTTTGGAGTTTTTGGATGACGGCATCGATGCGGTGGGATTGGCTTTGCGTTGGTCTGCGAGAAGAAAAGCCCATTTGGAAGCCATGGGTGCATTGAAATTCGGTGAGGCCTTCGTCTTTAAGGCTGTAGTAGGATTGGCGGGTTTTTTTAGGGTTGCGCTCTTGTCGGGTTGCTCGGCAGACGAGAGTGATGCGAGAGTAAGCACGATCGCGCTGCAGGCCAGGAAAATGAGGATGAGTGGTTTTACGGCCACGGATTTAAATATATTCGGCTCCAGTCTGGAGAGGCGTGTTTCGTAATGTTAAAAAACTGGGGTCAACGGTCGCAGGCGATGGCGATGGCGATGATAGGCCAGGGGATGGCCCTATCGTTCGGATTCAAAGATAACACGGCGAGGGAGGGGCACTTCGGAAGGGACCAGGTGAAGCGACCGAGATGCAATGGCAGGGGGTCTCTGCAGGTTGATGTAGCGGGCTGGGGACTGCGGCCTGGAACATTTTGGGGTGGGGAACGTAGTATTGGTCAGTGGCAAGACTCGAAGGGAGTAGCAACATGTACTGCGATGGCTGCGGGAGACCGTTCAACTCTGGGACTCGATATTGCAGCTCGTGCGGCAAACAACTGATGACGGGGCCGGCAGCGCCAACCATGCCGATCGCAGTGGCTGCGCGCGTGGCGGGAGATGGGCGCGTCAGGCGAAACATAAATATAGTGGCGGGATTCTGGCTGGCGAATGGAATTTTGCGATTGATGGTAGCGGGCGGGATGATGATCTTTCGCAGGCTGCTTTTTGAGGACCGATGGGGTTGGTTCGGAGCGGGGAGATGGCCGTTCGGAAGCTCGGTCGGGTTCAGTCCGTTTTGGATGGGTGGGATGTTCTCGGCGGGGATTTTGCTTGCGCTGTTTGCGGGAGTGCATTTGTTGCTGGCCTGGGGGCTTTCGGAGCGGCAGCCTTGGGCGCGGATCTTGGGGATCGTGGTTGGGTTCTTGGCATTGATTCGTTTTCCGTTTGGGACGGCGTTGGGGATTTATACGTTGTGGGTTTTGTTGCCGGAGAGTTCGGGGCGGGAGTATGACGAGATGTCGGGAGTGCCAGCACAGGCGAACGCGGTGCGGTAGTTCGATGCGCGGTGAGTGGCGAGTGGCGACAAAAGAGAAAGCAAATTTTTTGCTGCGTTCGAGATGACCGTTCGCATTGTATGGCGGCTCCGACCTAGAAAAGAGCCGGGCTAAAGCCTGGCGCCTGCAAAAGCAACAATCCCCTGCTGAAATTTACACTGCTCCCCAGAAGATGGCGTTGAAGAGGAGTTGGAAGGTGCCTTCGGTTTGGGCGCGGTGTTGGACGCGGAAGCCGAACATTACGATCTTCCCCTTTCCTTTGATAAAACTGACGGCGGCGGCTTTGCGTTGGAGGCGTTCGGCGCCGTGGGCGTAGCCGGAGACTAGGATGTCTTTGGCGTCGTCGGGATACCAGGCGATTACGGAGCGCTGGATGTCGGGGGGCGGGGCGGAGGTTTGAAAGGCGATGGGGGAATCGACAAAGGCGGCGATCTCGTGGGGCATACCGTAGCCGACGGGATGATGGGTATCGATATAAACGCGCAAGAGCGAGCCCGGGATGTTGAAATCGGATGCGCCTGCGGCGGCTGCGCTGCGTCCCCCTGCGCCGCCCGTGGCTAAGGCGTTTCGGACCGGCAGGTTGAATTCTTCGCCGATGACTACGTCGGAGGCGTTGGCCAGCGTGATGAGCGTGCCGCCCTTGTCGACAAAATCGCGAAGCGCGTGGACGCCTTCTTTGCCAATGCCGCCTGCGTATTCAGGCGGGAGTTCTTCGAAATAGCCGCCGCGACCTTCTTTGCCGTCGACGATTATTTCGCGACTGGAGTCGGGTAGGATGATCACGTCGTAGGAATTGTTCAGATTGCCGGTTTTGACTTCTTTATTTTCGATATTTTTTAGTTTGAAGCCGTATTGTTCGAGGAGGAAGCGGGTCCAACCTTCGTCGTGTGAGGGAATATAAGGTTTGTACAGAGCGACGCGAACGGACTTGACCGGCGTGGCGCCGTGCGGAAGATCGGCGCGCGATTGGAGTTGCAAGTGGAGTTTTTCGGCGTTGACTGCTAGCTGCGGGTGCGCAGCGAAAATGAATTCGGGCGTTTCTTTCGGTTCTTGCGAGAGAAAGACTTGACCACCTGCGGATTGCATGGCGTTGGCAAGAGCAAAGACATTGTTTTGTTGAGCGGCGATGGAATAATACCGGCCGGTGCTCGCGAGACCGCCGGTAGGCCAAGCAGCGGTTTGGAGCAGCAACGAAGAATTCTGAACGTCAGGGGTGATGGCGACTCTTTCTGCTTTGACGCCCATCATAAGCGGGAGCGACCATGCGGCAACGTCGTAGGGCTCGAGGATGCCACTGTTGGGGGCGGGGCGGACTTCGGGATAGCGCTGGATGCCCATCATCTCGTCGACAAAGCGACCGTACGGTTGCGCAGTCGGAATCAGGAAGAGTTTCTTCTCCGCGTGCCAGCGGACTTCTACGCCGTGTTCGAGGAGCAGCGCGGCGAGACGCGTGACGGTGACGGGATCGCGCTGCCCATCGAGGGGGATGCGCCAGTACACATTGGAATCGGCGGTCTGGACAGCCTGCGTGGCCATGGTGGCCACGCCGCGGAGAAGTTCCCGACGATATTTGCTAACGGTTTCTAGCGCGGCCCCGGAGACGAGAAGTTCGTAGTCCATGATGTCGCGGAGACGCCACACGCCGCCTGGCCAAGGGTTTGGGAAATTAATTTGCTGCTCATAGGTGGTGAGACCTTTACCGCCTCCTTGGAGCTCGGTGGATTCAATCTCGACAGGAGTGGCGATGCGGGCGGAAGCTACCTCCGTGAGAACTCCGTACATGTTTTTCCACCAGCCGGTGTTGCGCGTGCCGCCGGGCCAGTAAGCGTCGAAAGAATAGCCAAAAATCACACCGGACTTCCCTCCTTCTTCGAGACGCCAGCCCATGTCCGCGCCCATGAGATTGTTGCCCCGATGGACCAAGGGATTGACGAGCCTGGCGACGGGATCGGCGTTGGGCGGGATGTAGATGCGCGGACCGTTTTCGCCCATTTGGTGTTCATCGAGCCAGAATTGCGGAAACCACTCGTGATAGACCATATGGTTGACGTTCTTGGTTTCGACTTGCGTGAGCATGAACCAGTCGCGGTTGTCGTCGTGGCCAACGTAGTGATGATAGAGGTAGGGCATTTGGCCGCCTTCGTACTTGGTTCCGAGATATTTTCTGTACCACTCGGTTACCATTGTTTCGCCATCGGGATTAAGCGAGGGGACGAGGAGGACGATGGAATCCTTTAATCGGCGGAGGAGCTCTGGATCTTGCGAGGTGGCGAGATTGTAAGCCCACTCCATGGCCATCTGGCTGGAGCCGATTTCCGTGGAGTGAATGTTGCAGGTGAGGAGAAGGATGGTTTTGCCATCTTGGGCGAGAGCGTCTATTTGTTGAGAGTTGAGGCCGCGAGGGTCAGCGAGTTTGTGCGCGATGTCTTTGTAATGGGCTTTGTCGCGGAGGTTCTCCTCGGTGGAGATGACGGCCATAAACATATCTTCGCCGAGAGTGCTTTTGCCTAGCGTTTCAAGTTCGACGCGATTTGAGGCTGCCGCGAGCGCTCTGAAATAGGAGGTGATCTGGCGATAGTCGGCGAGCTTGCGGTCGGCGCCGACTTCGAAGCCGAGAAACTCGCTAGGTGTGAGCACTTGACCGCTCTTTGCTTTCTCCTGGGCTTGCGCGAAAGAAGAAAGGGCAAGAATCCAGACCATTGTGAGAAGACTCCGCCGGTTCATCATCATCAGCTCCTTGAGAAGACGAAAAGCGTAACAGTATGCACCGCAGAGAGAGTTTTTGCGAGATACAGAGGCGAGAGGATGAAGACCGCAATCGGGTTCGGATCGCGATGCGGGCGGTGTAACCGGCCGGGTGGACCGTTGGCGATTGCACAGCACGGCCTGCGCGATTTCTTGACGGCGGAGCGGGCCTCCGTTAGCGTCAAAGGGTACGGAGTGCCTTCCCACTTCGTGGCGCGCGATGCGCAGAACACCCTGGGCGGGAGACCCTCGTGACTAACGCCATCATCACACTGACTACGGACTACGGTACCGACGACCATCTGGTCGGGACCGTAAAGGGAGTCATTCTCAAGATCAATCCAGAAGTGACGATCGTGGACATCACGCATCACGTGACGCCCTTTGATCTGCTCGATGGAGCGCTGGCCATAGGCGCGGCTTACGCTTACTTTCCTCCAAAGACGATTCATGTGGTGATTGTGGATCCTGGCGTGGGAACGGAGCGCCGCCCGTTGCTGGTCAGCGGACAGCATCACTATTTCATTGCGCCCGACAACGGAGTGCTCTCCCTCGTCTACGAACGCGAACCAAACGTCGTGGTGCGCCACGCCAATGCGGAGCATTATTTTCTCCAACCGCTCAGCAAGACGTTCCACGGTCGCGATGTCTTTGCGCCGGTGGCGGCCTGGCTGTCGAAGGGTTGGCAAACACCAAGCATGGGGGAAGAAATTCAGGATTACAAAAAGATGGCGCTGCCGCGACCGAAACCTGGGGAGGCGGGCGTCAAAGGCATGGTACTGAAGATCGATTCGTTCGGGAACCTGGTCACCAATTTCCGGGCCGAGGATTTGTCCAGCGAGGCACAGAATGGCGGTGGGTTGAAAATGCAGGTGGGGACCCACGCCGTTAACCGGCTGGTCGATACGTTTGCGCGTGGCAAGGCTGGCGAACCGGTCGCGTATTTTGGGTCAAGCGGTTATTTGGAAATTGCCATCAACAAGGGAAACGCTGCGCGTACCTTGAGTGTCGGACGCGGAGCACCGGTGGTTCTCTCCGCAAAGTAGTTCCCCGACTATTCTTGAGTAAAACACTCAAGCGCTGCACCGTAATGCTCATCGGGCGTGTTCGAGTGCGGCCATCTGCGAACGCGTGCGCGGATCCAGCCAGTCGCGCCAGGCGTCCCCCAGGAGATTGAAGGCGAGCACGGCGGTCATGACTGCCAGAGCGGGAAAAATGACCAGGTGCGGGGCGTCAAAGAGATGGCTGCGCGCATCGTTCAGCATGGAGCCCCAGCTGGGAACCGGTGCTAGCACGCCGAGGCCGAGGAAGCTGAGCGTGGATTCGGCGAGGATGGCTCCAGCCATCCCGATGGTGGCTTGAATGAGAACGGGCTGAAGAATATTGGGAAGCAAATGTCGCAACATGATGCGCGGGTTGGAAGCGCCAAGTGAGCGAACGGCGAGAATGAATTCAAGTTCCTTAACTTTCAAGACCTGCGCGCGGGCGAGACGGGCGTAGCCGGCCCAGCCGGTGATAATCAGAGCAAGAATGACTTTTCCAATGCCCGGACCAAAAAAAGCGGCAAAGGCGATCGCCAGCAAAATTCCGGGAAACGATAAGAACGCATTGATCAGCAATAGATTTACGAAGCGATCGAACCAGCCGCCGAGGAAACCCGCCAGCAGGCCGATGGCGAGACCCGTCAAACCACAACCAAGGACGACAGAGATCGCGACGAACAGCGAAATGCGAGCGCCGTAGAGTGTGCGCGAAAGACTGTCACGGCCAAGCTCGTCCGTTCCCATCCAATGTGCGCGCGACGGAGATTTGAGCCGGTTAGGAAGGTCTTGCGCGGCGGGATCGGCCGGGGCGATCCAGGGAGCGAAAAGGGCTGCGAGGAGAAGCAGGACGGCTGCCGCAAATCCGACGCGGGCAACGACACTCTGGCGGAGAAATTGCCGAAGGGCGGCGAGCGAAATCACGACAGGCGCACCCGTGGATCGATGACGGCGTAGAGAAAATCAGTGAGCAGGTTCACGAGAATGTAGGAAATAGCGATAACCAGGATGCATCCCTGCAACAGAGGATAGTCGCGGGAGGAAATCGCTTGGACGGTGAGCCGGCCGATGCCGGGCCAGGAAAAAATTGTCTCTGTAACGATTGTTCCAGCGAGGAGCGTCCCAAATTGCAGACCGAGAATGGTGATGATGGGAATGAGCGCGTTGCGGAAAGCATGGCGAAATAATACCGCGCGCGTGGAAAGTCCTTTCGCGCGGGCGGTGCGGACGTAGTCGCTGGCAAGCTCTTCGAGCATCGAGCCGCGCACCATGCGCGCTAGAATGGCGGCCAGCGCGGCGCCCAGAGTGGCGGCGGGCAGGATGTAATAAGAAGGGCCTCCGCGGCCGGAGACGGGCAACCAGCCGAGTTCGATGGAAAAAAGTAGTATGAGCATGGGGCCGAGCGCGAAATTAGGAATGGCCAGTCCAAGCAATGTAAAGACGCCGACCGCACGATCCGTTGGGCGCCCGCGGCGATGCGCGGCAAGAACGCCTGCTGGGATGGCGATGGACGCACAGACCAGAAGAGCCAAGAAGGCAAGCGCGAGAGTCGCCGGATAGCGTTCGAAAATAATCCGCCGGACCGGCGCTTGGAATTTTAGGGACTGGCCGAGATCGCCATGTGCCAGCCGCTCCAAATAGCCGCCGTATTGCATATACAGCGGTTGGTCGAGGCCGAGATCATGGCGCAATTGCGTGATTTGCCCGGGCGCTGCGCCCTCGCCGAGCATCTGCTCGACCGGGTCGCCAGGAACAATATGAATCAGCAGGAAAACCAGGGTGAGCACCAACCACACTGCCGGCAGTGTGAGCAGAAATCGTTGAAGGATGCGGCGGGCCATTCGTCGATTAGGACTAGGAATCCGCCGCAGCGGCTTTCGCGCTTTTGGCCGTTTTCTCGGCGGTGACAGTGGATTCCATGGCCCGCTCCTCTTCAGGTGCCGGGGGCACCCGCTGAATTTTCACACGAGCGACTCGTCGGCCGTCCATTTCCACGACGGTGAACCGAAACTGCCCGTATTCAAAGCTTTCGCCGCCGCGGGGAATAAAACCGAGCTGATCCAAGACGAATCCGCCGACGGTCGCATACGCAGGGTCTTCCGGCAAGGTGATGTTGTACTGCGCATCCAAATCACGAACATTTAGGGCTGCGTCAAAAATTACAGCACCGTCGGCGAGGGTCAGCGGCCGCTCGACGACGTCAAACTCATCGTGAATCTCGCCGACCACCTGTTCCATAATGTCTTCCAGCGTCACCAGGCCGAGGATGCTGCCAAACTCGTCGACAACCATGGCCATGCCGATGTGGCGCGTGCGAAGATCGATGAGCAATTCGCTGGCGGTCTTCGTTTCCGGCACGATCAGAACTTCGCGTAAAACCCGGCGCAGGTCAAACGGGGGGGGCGGAAGATTCTCTTCCAGCCGCCGCTCGCGATCGAGCAGAATCCAAAGCATATCCTTGATGTGAACAAACCCTAGAATATGATCTCCCGAACCGCGATAAACGGGGATTCGGGAGCGCTGCGAGGTTGCAAACACACGCATCACTTCGTCCAGGTTTGCTTCGATGGGAAGCGTGTGCATATCGGGACGAGGCACCATGATCTCGCGGACCTGAACTTGACCGAGTTCAATGGCACTCACGATGAATTTTTCTTCACCGGGAGCGATCAAACCACGCTCGCGCGCCTGCTGGATCTGGATTTGCAGCTCTTCGGTGGAATGCGCCGCGCCGTGACTTTGCGGTGACGAGACGCCCATGGCCTTGACGATGATGCCGGACATGCCGTCAAGCAGATCGATGGCCCAGCGAAAAGTCTGCAGAAACCATTGGAACGGCAGGGCGATCAGAAGCGCGACACGCTCCGCCTTCGCGAGGCTGACGGTCTTCGGGACCAACTCGCCAAGCACGACGTGCAACGCGCTCAGCAAGGCGAAAGCGCAAGCCAGGGCAACGGCGTGAGCGAAAAATACGGTGCGCGTGCCTGGGGTCCCGTGCCAGATTTGCTGCAATGCCGTGGCCAGCGTGGCTTCGCCTAGTGCGCCGATGGCCAGGCTCGTCAGAGTGATGCCGACTTGCACGCCGGAAACGACGCGGTGCAAATCCGCCAGCAAACGCTCGACAACGCGAGCACGCATGTCGCCTTTGGTAACCAGCTGGCGAACGCGGGAGAGCCGGACGGCAACGAGAGAGAATTCCGTAGCGGCGAAAAAGCCGTTGAGGGCGACAAGCGCGAGCACACCGATCAGCCGCACTACGAACATAGATTCTTAGGGAACCCCTAGCGGCATTGTAGCAAGAAGCAGAGCGCGAGACGCAGATGCCTTCTCTACACCCGCGTGATGGTGACAAAAATGTCCTCTCCGCTGAGCGCCAGCTTGACATCGCCGTTCTGCGTTGGACTCATTTCCAGACGCTCGGCGAGAAGTTCATTGCGCAGGAATGCTTCATGCGCCGTGATAGCTTCCGCGATGCGCGGCGAGGCGGAATAGCTCACCACGATGCGGTCGGAGATGTCGAGGTTCAAGGCTTTGCGCTGATCTTGCAGTATGCGATTGAAGTCTCGCGCAAGACCTTCCTGCAGGAGCTCCGGCGTCAGCTTTGTGTCGAGCGCCAGGAAAGTGCCTTGTTCCAGGTTGCACGTGAGGTTTTCCGGACCTTCAAATGTGATGACAATTTCTTCCGGGGCGATCTCGAACACTTGGTCGGCGACCGGGAGCGAATATGGGCGGCCCTTGAGGACCTGGGCCGGATCCGCATTCTCCAAGGCCTCTGCAATGGCCTTGAGATATCTTCCGGCGCGAGGGCCAATCTTTTTGGCATCCGGCTTGAGACGCAACTTCACAAGCTTCTTCTCGTCATCAATCAAAACTAGATGCTTCAGATTGGTTTCTTCCAGAATCTGTGCCGCGTAGTCGGGGTTTTCCAGGACGCGGCGGTCCGATGGATCCTTGGGGCGCACGTAGAGGGTGCTCAAGGGCTGGCGAATCTTGACTTTGCTCTGCGTGCGGAGACCGAGAGCGAGATTCTTGATGCGGATCACCGCTTCGATGCCCTGCTCGAGTGAGTCGTCGATAAGCGCAACGTCTACTTGCGGATATACGGTCAAGTGCACGGACTCTGGCGCCGAGGCGTCGACCGAACGCACCAGGTTCTGGTAAATATCCTCGGTCAAGAAAGGCAGCGCGGGGGCCATGACGCGAGTCACAGTGGTCAGCACCGCGTAGAGAGTTTGATAGGCGTCGGGCTCGCTCTTCCAGAAGCGGCGGCGCGAGCGGCGCAAATACCAGTTGGAGAACTCCTCGTCAAACGCCTGAAAGGCTTCGACCAACTTGTAGTGCTCATAATTCTGGAAAGCGCTATTCGCCTCCGCCACCAGACGCTGAAGTTTGCTCATAACCCATCGATCCAATTCGTTGGTGACGGGAAGCGCGGCACCGCCGGGCTTCCAGCCATCGGCCCCGGCATACATCACGAAGAAGCTATAGCAGTTCCAGAACGTCAACAGTTTCCGTCGGGCATCGCCATCCATAGTCTGGCCCGCGTTGGCGGCGGGCTTGAGGTCGGGAAAATTGAGATTCTGCGCCGTCTTCTGCTCGGTGTAAATGTAATGCATCACTTCAGCGCCCAACGCCTCTGCCGCTTCATCAAACGCGATGGAGTTGCCTTTGGACTTGTGCATTTCCTCGCCGCGCGCATCGCGAACCAGCGCGTGGCCCAAGAGAGCTTTGAACGGCGCGCGGCCGTCGATCATCGCGCTCATCGCAAGCATGGAATAAAACCAGTTGCGGAACTGTCCCGGAAAACTTTCGAGCACCAGGTCCGCCGGAAACCATTTTTCCCAATACGCCTTGTCGGTCGAGTAGCGCATGGTGCTGAACGGCACAATTCCCGCGTCCAGCCAGGGATTGCCAACATCCTCGGTGCGCTGAGCCAAGCCGCCGCACTTCTCGCAGCGGATCTTGACCGCATCAATGTACGGCCGGTGCGGGGAATGGCCTTCAAAGACTTCCCAACCCGCGACCGCTTTTTCCTTCAACTCTTCCCTGCTTCCGATCACAGTAAAGTGTTTGCAATCGCCGCAGACCCAGATTGGCAGAGCGAGTCCCCAGAATCGTTTCTTGGAAATCATCCAGTCACTCATGTTGCGGAGCCAATCTTGTTCGCGCGCTTCGCCATCCGGAGGAATCCACGTAATGGTGGGCACCACTCGCTGGATGCGATCGCGCCAATCCATGCGAATGAACCATTCATCGACAGGGCGAAACACCAGCTCTTCTTTACACCGCCAACAGTGAGGATAGACGTGCGGGTAGCGTTCCTTCGCTACAAGCATCCCGGATGCTTTTAGCGCGGCAATCACGTCGTCCGCCACCTCGTTCGCGTTGCGTTTGGTGAACTGCCCGAATCCTTCAAGGAAAACCGAGCTGTCGTCCAGCGGCGCGATAAACGGAATGCCGTTCTGCTTGCCAAGTAGCTGGTCTTCGGCGCCGCAACCGGGCGCGATATGAACGAGCCCGGTACCCTCCGCTTCGCTGATTTCCTTCCAAGCGATGACGCGGTGAGCTTCCGCGGCGGTTTTGCCGCCGCCGGTCTCGCCGTAAGGAAAAACGCCGCCAGGCGTTGTCTGTGCAGGAAGTTCGTCAAAGGGCCCTTGATAAGAGAGGCCGACAAGATCCCTGCCCGGAAGTTCCCCGACCACCTCGACGCCTCCGCTGCCCTTCAAAATGGTCCGGATCGAAGGCAACTTGTGCGTCTCGTGCTTGCCCTCCACTTGCAAATCCTGCACCCGATCATGCTCGAAGTTTCGCTTCGCAACATAGTAGAACCAGTCGCCGTGCTTGACCCTGAGATAGGTCATCTCCGGATTCACGGCAACAGCAACGTTCGAGGTGAGCGTCCAAGGAGTCGTCGTCCAAATCAGCAGAGCAGTTCGCTCCTGCCCTCGGATTGGAAAACGTACAAAGACCGAAGTATGCGTGGTGATGCGGCGCCCCTCAGCCACCTCCATCTGCGAGAGCCCCGTTCCGCACCGCCCGCACCACGGCATAACGTCATGTCCGCGATAAATGAAACCTTCCGCGTGGCACTTTTTTAGGAAAGACCAGATGGTGTAGTTATTTTCGTCAGAAAAAGTGAAATAGCTGCCGCCATACTCGGCGGAACCTAACTTACGAACGATCTC
>Ga0210407_10001140_pt1 | contig 25928 bp, 17 predicted proteins | sample IncBWC27MmetaG_FD_150860 | JGI IMG/M metagenome (GOLD analysis project Ga0210407, IMG submission 150860) | Forest soil microbial communities from Barre Woods Harvard Forest LTER site, Petersham, Massachusetts, United States - Inc-BW-C-27-M | ecosystem: Environmental > Terrestrial > Soil >...
GTCGCCGATCTTCTGGTTACGACAGAAGGCCGGACGGTGCAGAGCAAGAGGGTGGTTCATGCCACGGCGCCGACGGTGACGGTGGAAATTCCCATCCAGAGCAGCAACCAGCCGAACGTTTTTGTGTCAGCCGTGTTCCTGCACGACGACAAATTGTATCAGGCCAGCAAAAGCCTGAAGGTGCCGGCCGTGCAGCAGAAGCTGCAGATAGAAATTCAACCGTCGAAGAAGCAGTTTCAGCCGGGCGACAAAGCGACTTACACCCTGATAGCGCGAGATGCCAGCGGAAAGCCGGTGCAAGGCGAATTGAGTTTCGGAATTGTCGATGAAGCACTGTACGCGATCCGCCCGGAAACGACGCCGGATATTCACGAATATTTCTACGGCGCAGTGTACGACCGTGTGGGAACCGAATCGTCGCTGAATTTCTACTTCAGCGGGCACGCCGGAAAGCGGGAAATGTTCCTTACCAAGAATAACGGTTTCGGGAATAGCCGCGTGCTGGCGCAACTGAAGCCTTCCGACGCGATGGTCGAACCCAAAGTCCGAAAAGTCTTCCCGGACACGGCGTTGTGGCTCGCGGAAGTTCGAACGGATGCGCGAGGGCGCGCCGTGGCGGAACTGACGTTTCCCGATTCGCTGACGACGTGGCGCGCGACGGTGCGCGGGATCACGGCGGATACACGGGTCGGCAGCACCATCGACCGTGTCATCGTCAGGAAAAACCTGATGGTGCGGCTGGTGGTGCCGCGGTTCTTCAGGCAAGGGGACGAAGTGACGGTATCGGCCATCGTCCACAACTATCTTACGACGACGAAAAACGTTCGAATGTCCCTCGATCTGAAAGGTCTCGAGGTGATTGAGGGATCGGTACGCGAGCTGAATGTGCCCAGCCGGGGGGAAGCGAAACTCGATTGGCGTGTCAAAGCCAAATCCACCAGCGAGGCGGTGCTCCTCGCGAAAGCATTGACGAATGAAGAGTCCGACGCGATGGAACTCACGCTGCCCATCATTCCCTTTGGCGTGAAGCTGCACGACGCCAAGTCCGGCTCACTCTCAGGGCCCGAACAGCAGGAAGATTCCTTCGTGATTCTGCCGGGGAATCCCGAACAGGCGGCTCCGACACTGGACATCACGCTTAGCTCGTCCATCGCGGGAGGAATTTTTGGCGGACTCGACTATCTGACGCACTATCCCTACGGTTGCACGGAACAAACCATGTCGAGTTTTCTGCCAAATATTATTGTGGCCAAAGCGATGAAGGACCTGCATCTCACCGCTACTGTGAACACGCCAGAACTTGAGAAAAAGATTCAGGCCGGCATTGAGCGCTTAAAGGGATTCCAACACGAAGACGGAGGCTGGGGCTGGTGGAAAGAAGATCAGAGCGTTGTGTTCATGACCGCGTATGTCGTCAGCGGATTCGGGCAGGCGCACTCCGCGGGATATGACCTCGATGCGGAGTCGCTTTCGCATGCCGAGGATTGGCTGCGCAAAGCGCTCGACAGCAATCCCAACATGAGGCCCGATCTGCGCGCCTATGTGGTGTACGCGCTGGCGCTGAATAGCGCTTCCAAGCCGGAATATGTGCAGAAAGCCTGGGAAGCGCGCGACTCCATGAGCACGCAGGGACTATCCATGCTGGGACTCGCGCTGCAAGCGACCGGCGACACGAGAGCGAAGGAAATCGCCGGCAAGGTGGAGGCGATGGCCACGGTCAGCGACCTTGAAGCGCACTGGACGGCGACCTACGACTACTTTATGGAGTTCGAGAGTGAAAGCGGGGCGGAGGCTACGGCGCACGCGGTGCGCCTCCTGAGTCTGACGAAGCCGGAGAGCCCGCTGCTGCCGAAGGCCGCGTTCTGGCTGGTAAATCACCGCAGCGGCGGCTACTACTGGGACAGCACCAAGCAGACGGCGATGGTGATCTTCGGCTTGACCGAGTACGTGAAGGCGAGCCACGAATTGGACGCCAACTTCAAAGCGGAACTTTATGTGAACGGCAAACAGGTTCTGGCGCGCCCGTTCACAGCCGCGGACGGATTCAATCCTGTGCAGCCGGAAGTGCACCTCAACGCCGCGCAACTCTTGCCCGGTAGAAATGAGATTCGCATTCACAAGGCCGGGATTGGGCGCTTGTATTGGTCGGCGAGCGGCACTTACTACTCTACGGAAAAGCACCTCATCCAAAATGGCAAGTATGCGCTCAACATCACGCGAGATTATTACCGGATGGTGGCGGATTCCAGCGGCAGCAAGGTTACTTACAATCTGCAGCCGCTCTCCGGCGAGCTTCACGTCGGTGACGTTCTTGCGGTGCGCGTAACCGTGGGCGGAAACGAATGGCGCTATCTGCTGGTCGAGGACCCGATTCCGGCAGGAGCCGAGTTCATCGAGCGCGACGACTTGTACGAATTCCACCAAAAGCCCGCGTGGTGGGAGTATTGGTGGACACGGCGCGAATTCCACGATGACCGCGCGGCATTTTTCCAGACGTACTTTACGCGCAATCACGAATACGTTTACCTGCTGAAAATCGTAAACCCAGGAAAGTTCCAAGTGAGCCCAGCGATTGCGCAGCCGATGTATCAGCCATCGCTTCTCGCCACCAGTGATGCAGCAATGATCGAGGTGAAGTAATGTCACGCCTTGAGGAACCGCGACTTGTTCTTGCCAGCAGTTTTCGGAGTGGACGTCTATGGCTGCTCCAATTTCTCGTGAACCCCGTCTTGGCGGGACTGTTTGCGGCTTGGCTGCTCATCCCTGAAGCGCGGATCTGGCAGCTTGCCTTCAACGTTCTCCTGGCCATTGTTATCGGAGCCGCCGCGCTGTTGCTTCACGCAGGAACTTTGAACTATTTTAGCGATCAGTTCCGGGGGCAGCCGCCCGTTGCGTTCAAAACTGCCTTTGGCCGGGCGCTGCGGCACATTGTGGCCATTGCCTTGTGCGCGGTCGTTTTCTACGTGGTTTGGTTGCTTGCGGGCGGTTTGGCCGGATACCACGAAACTTTTCCAACTTATGTTCGGTCGGCCTTGCCGGCTTTTATTCGCGAACACATTCCCCTCGGCGTGCTGACCGGACTTTTTGACGTTCTGGTTTTCCTCCTGCAGTGGGTTGCCGTTCCAGGACTTGTCTTGCCCTTAGCATTGCGGGCAGCGGACCAGGGATTTCGAGGTTTCGGCCGCTCGGGATGGAAGACTTGGAAGACCACGATCGCGAGCGTGCAGTATTGGTCGATCCTTGCCGTCGCAGCTCTTCTCGGCGTCTATGGCAGCAACACGCTTTTAGGTCGGAGACCTAGCTCGGAGAGTCCAACGTTTGCAGGAGAGACTGCGAATCTTGTTCTCCGGATGTTTCTCGCTTATGGCCTCGCGTTGCTCTCATGGATGGTAGCTTGTTCCCTGATTGGACGGCGCGCCGGGTTTGCCCAAGACGTCGCCGGGGATTCCACTGCTTAGCCAATCGAGAACGGCGCTCTTCCCATTCCGCTGAATCAGCGATGCCACGCGAGCGCGAGCCGCAGCGTAGGCTTTTTCCTGCTTTTCGCGGGTGCCACGATTGCGTAGGATTTCTTCCGTCTCTTTGTCGCTGAGAGTCGTGGCCCGCGAGTTCGGCTTGCTTGGCTCGGAAAGGTAGAGCACCAGTCCTTCGCGAAACCAGAGGGGAGTGCTTGGACGAGCGCGTGGCTCAATCAACAAGTGAAAGAATTCGTGACGCAGCGTGGACTCCAGGATGGAGCGTTTGCGGAGATCGGCCAACGGCTGCAAGCGAACCGTTTGGCCGCGAGTCGTGGCGGCAACCCAACCGGGTTGGCCGGTAGTGTCGCGATAGCGGTCGAGCGTCGGAAAAACTTGCAAACGGGCGCGAAACGATAGGCGCCATCCGATGGCATTTTCATTCTCTTTCAGAATTTTCTCCGCAACCGGCAACAGCGCCGAGTCTTCTTCCGGAGCTGTACTGACGAGCTCGAATCGCTCGGAAGTGCGTTTCTGCCAGTCATCCGCGGAAGTTTTTGAAAGGTGAGTGCCGGGGAAATAGAAATCGAGAATCTGGCGGTAATCTCTACCCTGGCGCGCCATCTCTTCCGCGCCCGCCTGGCAGAGGCCGACTCCATGACCAGAGCCGCGGCCGGAAAACAGAATGCGATCCCCATCGTTGCGCAGGTTATAGAGATCGCTGCGGATCTTGTTCCAACCCAGCGCGCGATTCACGGCATAACGAAAGGAAGACGCCGAGATCAGAGTATCGGAAGAGGCGCCGCCTCTGAGGCGTAAGCGCTGAGCCCGGCCGCTTTCCGAACGGGAGACGATTTCAATGGCGGTCCAGCTTGCGGGCGCTGAGAGCCCGGCGGCGCGAAGAGCGGCGTCGAGATCGGCGATGGAAATGCTGGATTCCCATTTGAGTGGCGACGCGGCGATGCAGTACGGATCAGAGTGAGTGCGGAGGTAAGGTTCAGAGACGGAAGGCCACACATCATGGCTGGCAGCCGTGGTACCTCCACAATTCTGATGGTAAAAGGCGGACAAGGCGGCGCCCTGGAACAGCAGAGTCTCACCACGTGTGAAATCCGCCGCCTTGCGGATTCGCGAAGAAATGCCGTTCCATGACGGAACTTGACAATGCGTGGTGTCGCAAAAATCAAAACCTTCGGCACTGTGTTGCCCGCGAAAACGCGTGGCATAAGTGCGGATCACGACGGCCATGGCTTTGAGTGACTCGTCATTGCGAAAGTCGCCGCTCTCACCCGCGAGGACAGCGGCGACGTAATCTTCGATGGGTATCGTGGCGGTGAGAATGAGGTGCCCGTTGCTGGCCTGGATATGGACCGGGAAATTGGCGGAAATAGGCGGCTGGCCGGGCGCTTCCATGCGAATAGCTCCGGAAAGAAAAATTTCGCGGCTCACGCCGGCATCCTGAATGCGCAATTCGGAGCCAGCGGCATGGAGCGACAAAAGAACGGTCGAATTTTTAGGGCAGCCTGCGCAAGTCCGCCATTGCAAGTAGTCCGAAGCGGCTTTGATGATTAATTCCGTTGGCGGATGGAGCGTGTATAGGCGCACGTGCAAGTCCTGCGCGTACGATGGCCAAGCCGATAAAAAAGCCAAGAAGAAGATGAAACTGCGCGCGAGCCTCAATGCGGGCCTCTGCTTTTCGCAAACGCGCTGAAAACCGGCTGAGCGATGGCAGCAGCATCCAAGCCGCGCCCTTGCGCAAGGAATACCACGACAGCGATCTCCGGCTTCTCCGCTGGTGCATAGCCGACGAAAAAGCCGTGCGTCTGTTGCGTGTTGCGCGCAACGGACGTGCCTGTCTTTCCAGCGACATTCATTCCATCCACCCAGGCAGCATGCGCCATGCCAAAGGCGACGGAGTCTTCGAGACCTCTGAAAACGGGTGCATCAACGCCGAGGTCGTTCTGGTGTATGCGCAGCGCCAGCTTGCGATAGGCTTCGAGCAGCTCAAGCGGCGTGACCGCGACGCCACGATAGCCAAGCGCTTCGAACTGAAGCTCCTCGAGATTGAGCGGCAGAGCGATTCGCCCGTGAGCCTCTTGCGCGATGAGCCCCGATGGCGCATCTAACCCCGCTCGCCTCAAAAGCTCGACGAGTTCGGTCCCGCTCAAGCGGGATGCCACTTGCGCGACATAGGAATTGCAGGAATACGCGATGGCTTCCGCCGCGTCCAGTTGTCTAACCTCTGCCGGGTGCGTGCAATCCAATTGAGCGGAGCCGATTTTCAGCGGCCTGCGACAAATGAATTGTTGTTTCGGATCAAGTTTGCCGGCCTCGAGTAACCCCATCAGCAGGAACGGTTTCAATGTTGATCCCGGCGCTTCCAAGCGAAGACTTGCCAGGTCCATTCCATGCGCGCCAAGGATGGTACGAGACGTGACGTCTACGACGACGAAAGCTCCGGGCAATTTTCCCATCGCGCTGTCCACTTCGCGTTGCAGCTTTGATGGAGTTGCAGAGTCGTCCGAGCGCAGCGGGAACGCCACGACCATGGCGAGGAAGAACGCCATGGCTATCATCAGCCGCTTTACGGGCGTGAGGTGCACTGGACCTAATTCTAATGCTTGCCAGGTCCTTGGGGAGGCCCAGCTTCCTAAGCAGCTTGCAAGTTGCCGACAGTGGGATTCCGTGTATTATCTTGGACATACGTTGCGTCAGGAAGTCCGCTAGGGGCGATCTTGCCGGGACCAAACGGGGAATCCAGTTTCTTAGCCCGAGGAGAGCACTCACGTGAGCCGGAGTAGTTTGCTACTCAAAATAGAATTGCGCAGCAATCCGGAGATGCTCTGCATCGTGCGGAACGCTTTGGGCCAGCTCGCGGCGATGCTTGGATTCGCTGAAACGGATTGCAACGCCGTGGTTCTTGCCGTTGACGAAGCGCTAACAAACATCATTCGCCATGCCTACCTCGGAGACGCCGAACAGCCCATCGAGGCATCCTTCCATCGGATCCATGCGCCGCATGAGGGGGAGTCCGGAGATGCTCTTGAAATCGTGTTGGAAGATCGTGGTGTAACCGTGAATCCGGAGAAGATGTGCGGCCGCGCGCTTGAAGATGTCCGGCCTGGAGGCTTGGGCCTGCACTTTATCCGTGAGTCCATGGATACGGTAGAATTCAGCCGCAGCAACGGCAGGAATCGCGTTACGCTGCGGAAGTTCTTGCATGTGCATAAATCCGAAAAAGGCTCCTGAGGAGAACCTAACTTGCAGATTGCCGCCCGTCATTTGGACAAAATCACTATTTTTGATATTTCGGGAGACATCGATCTCGCGACCTCGCCGCAACTGCGTAAAGCGCTCCTGCACGAGTTTCGCGAATTGAAGATGCCTCGCGTGGTGCTCAACCTGGGCGCCGTAAGGTACATCGACAGTTCCGGCGTGGCCTCCCTGGTGGAGGGCCTCAAGGCGTCCCGCGATGTCGGGTCACGGTTCATTTTGTTCGGATTGAACAGGACGGTGCGCGAAGTCCTGCAGCTTTCCAAACTGGTAAGAATTTTCGAGATATACGAGAACGAAGCACAATCCGTTGCGCCCTGAGCCCGCTACACCGTAAAGCCAGGGAAGTCGGCGAGAGCATTGTGGAACTGACATCGCAAATTGGGGGATCGGTCACCGATGGCCTTGCGTACTTGGGCGCGCTGGCCCAACTTGGAGTTCGTGCGGCATACTTCACTTTCGTCGCTCCGTTCCAGGGGAAACCGCTCCGTTTGCAGCGTGCCATTTCCCAGGCCATGCAAACCGGCGTTGGCGCACTACCCATCCTCTCGCTGATCACTTTTTTCATCGGGCTGATTCTCGCGCTGCAAGCCGCTTACGAGCTGCGCAGATTCGGCGCTATGACCTTCGTTGCCAACGCCGTGGCGGTCTCCATGACCCGCGAGCTCGGGCCGCTGATTACCGCGATCTTGGTCATCGGGCGTTCGGGTTCGGCGTTCGCCGCGGAAATCGGCACGATGAAGGTCACGGAAGAAATCGACGCATTGGAGACGATGGCCATCGATCCAGTGCATTTCCTGGTTACGCCGAAATTCATCGCCATGATGGTCATGCTGCCGTGCCTGACGATCTGGGCAAACTCCATGGGGATTCTTGGCGGCGCGCTCTTTGGCGTGACGCAGGCGGATTTCACCTGGATCCGTTACATTCAATCTTCCCTAGACGCGCTCTTTCTGCGCGACATCACGACCGGTTTAGTCAAGAGTGTGATGTTCGGCATCACGATTACGGCTGTGGGTTGTCATGAAGGGCTGACTACCGGGGCAGGCGCGGAACAGGTCGGCCGGTCAACCACGCGCGCCGTAGTGGTTTCTATTTTTCTCGTGATTCTGGTCGACCTCGTCTTTACGGCGCTCTTTTTCTTCATGACTGAAAGGTGAGCTTCGAAAATATCGCCATGGGTCAAATGAACAACGCGCTGACGCAACCGGAAGTGATGATCTCGCTGCACAATCTTCGCGTCAGTTACGGCGACCGCGAGATTCTCCACGGCATCAACTTTGACGTAATGCATGGTGAAACCCTGGTGATTTTGGGCGGGTCCGGCTCCGGGAAGAGCACGCTACTGCGCACGTTGGTGGGATTGGAAAGGCCCAGTTCCGGCGAAATCTGGCTCAAAGGCAAAAACATCGCCGCGATTTCGTCTGAGGAAATGGATGAAATTCGGAAAAAAATCGGCATGTCGTTCCAGGGTGGTGCGCTGTTTGGTTCGATGACAGTAGGAGAAAACGTCGCCCTGCCTTTGCGCGAACATACCAAGCTGGAAGATTCGACCATCGAGATTATTTTGCGGCTCAAACTCGATCAGGTGGGTTTGTCCGGATTCGAGAACTACATGCCCGCGCAGTTAAGCGGCGGCATGAAGAAGCGCGCCGCAGTGGCTCGCGCGCTGGCCATGGATCCCGAGATTCTCTTTTTTGATGAGCCTTCCGCAGGACTCGATCCTATTATTGCCGCCGGAGTCGATCAGCTTATTCTCGAACTTAAGCAGGCTTTCCACATGACCATCATCGTGGTTACCCACGAACTGGCCAGCGCTTTTCTGATTGCCGACCGCATGGTGCTGATTGACAAGGGCATCGTGGTGGCCATCGGAACTACGGAGGAAATGCGTTCGAGTACGCATCCCCGCGTGCGGCAGTTTCTGGACCGCATTGCCGAACCAGCAGTTTCGGAAGAATTGGATTATTTGCAAATGCTGACGGAAGAACACCGCCATCCCGGCCGTTGAGGAGCGGTGAAAAGAGGTGTGTTATGGAATCTAAACGTGAACAAGCGATTGTAGGTTTGTTCGTCCTGGTAGCTAGCGCCGTGCTGGTAGCCACTGTCTTTACCCTTACTGGCGCGTTTGCGGGCGCGGCGGTGACGTACCGTGCCCACTCCCCCTTTGCCGGGGGACTGGAACCCGGAGCGACGGTGCGCTACGCCGGCGGGCCGAAAGTCGGCCGCGTCGAGAAATTGCAGCTGGACCCGAAAGATCCGTCGCGCATCGAAATAACGTTCAGCGTGAAGCCTGGATGGCCGGTCAAAACGGATAGTCATGTAAAGATCATGAGCCTGAGCCCCCTGGGCGACAATCATCTGGAAATTGTTCCGGGAAGCGAAAGAGCCGCGCTCGCCGCAAACGGAACGACCCTGCCCTGTGACCCCTATGTGGACTTCAATGCCCTGACAGCAAAGATCAACGACATCGCTCCCCAGGCGCAGCAACTTCTCAAGACGCTGAATGACCGCGCTGGCGATTTGCAGGTGACCTTGACACGCATCAACGACCTGCTGAATGACACGAATCGGGCAAATCTGTCGGCGACCCTGGCCGAAACGCACGGACTAATCTCGGAAAACCGTGCCAACGTGAAAACGACGGTAAAGAATCTGAGCTCCGCCTCCGGGAAGCTGGAACCCTTGCTGGAAGATTTGCGAAGCACTTCAGTGCAGGCCAATGAAACGCTGAATCATGTCGATTCTTTGATCGGAGAAAATCGCGCTGACGTTCGCCAGGCTGTGATCGATTTGCGGCGATCTCTTGCGACGGTGACGGACCTGACCGCACACTTGGACCAGATGCTCGACGTTAACTCCGAAAATATCGATGAGCTGCTCGAAAATTTGCGCCACGTCAGCCAGAATCTCAAGGAGTTTACGAACACCATCAAGACCAGGCCTTACACGCTCATTCGTGCGAATAACCCCCGCGAGCACAAACCGGGAGAACGCCAGTGAGCCGATGCCGACGTGACAGAGAACTGCGAAATCTGGAGAGTTCCCCGATGGGACGCAATGAGCAGTCTGGTGGCACAGCCCGAAGAGGCCCTATTACGGCTATTGTGCTGATCGCTGGACTGCTCAGCGGCTGCGCTTCCACGCGGCCGGCCAAGTACTATCAGCTAACCGTCCCCACGGAGGCAGGCGCCATCGAAAAGGCGGACGCCGTTCCTGTGACGCTGCTTGTGGGCGGGCTCATGACCACGCACTTGTACCGGGAGGACCGCATCGTCTATGGCAACGGTCCCGAGCAATTAGGCACCTATGAATTCCAGCGCTGGGCCGAACCCCCAACGGAGATGATCCAGGAAATCTTGCTGCGACAGTTACGCGCAACCGGCCACTACCGCGCCGTCCATGTGCGGCGCAGTAATATGCCGGGAGACTTTGCGATTCGCGGGCGTCTTTACGATTTCAAAGAGGTCACAAGCGAGCAGATGTCAACGAGAGTCACGCTGGAGTTGGAAATGCGCGACTTGAAGACGGGCGCGACCGTTTGGAATTATTACTACACCCACGACGAACCGGCGAGCGGAAAAGATGTTCCCGCTGTTGTCGCGGCTTTGGACAAGAATGTGCAGCGCGCCGTTAAGGAAGTCGTGGAAAGTCTCGACCAGTATTTCGCGTCGCATCCCGCCAAATAGCACGAGTTGTAACGCTGCTTTGAACGCGGCTTACTGGGCTACGCGCCGAAGCGTGAGCAGCGTTACGTCGTCTTCCAGGTCGCCTGCCTGGCTGCGGTGGAGATGGACGCCATCGAGGAGCGCGCGCGAAAAATCCTGCAGCACCAATGGCTGAGACAATCCTCGCATCGTTTTTTCCGCAAGTCCCAAAAGGCCTTTGGAGGTGAGTTGCTCCCCTGCAGGAGAGCGCACTTCGGTTGCGCCATCGGAGAACGCCAGAATCATGTCCCCGTGATTCAGCCGCACGCTTTGCTGATTGTAGATTTCGCCCGTGATGTACCCCAGCGGAAGTCCCTCCAGCCCTTCCCCCAGCTCCAGAAATTGCCTTTCGCGCTCGCGCCAGAGCAACATGCGCGGATGCGCCGCATAAGCAAAATTAAATTCGCCGCTGATGCCGTCGAAGGTTCCGGTCACCACCGTCGTCAGCCGCAGCGGACCGTCCGATGTTTCATTCGAAAGCGTGAAGGCATCATTCAGGGCACTCAGCAGGCCCGCCGTGTCTCGAATGTCCTGGAATTTGTGCAACAAACGATGGACGTGGCGCGCGACACCAGCCGCCGTGTATCCGTGGCCGACGCAATCCGCCAGAACCACGCGGGCAACACTGTCGCTGCAGGAGAATACTGCGGAAAGATCGCCTCCCTTGTCGCCTCCGGCGGGCACGGCGATGACGTCGCTTTCCAGGCCTGCCAGCTCCAGCGAGCGATGAGCTCTCTCATTTCCGGCCCACAGTTCCATGCAGCCGAAGGGCCTCATCGCGGTTTTCGTGCAATCAAATTGCTCGGATTCAACCTTCTTAAACTTCATACCAAATTTGATGCTTGAACGACTTTCCCGGGTGCAGGGATTCCCAATGAACCTGATCTTACGTCCTCGTCGAGGGCGCGAATCGGCACGGCAAGATCCCCGAGCCTGGGTCATGCGCCTGCGCCAAGTATCTCATTTTTCCCGCGCCTGCCGTATGATGCTCGCATGCGGCTATTGCTTGTCGAAGACGATGCGCGCATCGCGCGATTCGTGGCCAAAGGCCTCCGGGAGCAGGCCTATGCAGTTGATATTGCCGCGACTGGCGAAGACGCGCTCTATCAAGCGGCAATCAATACCTACGATCTGGTGATTCTCGACGTGATGATTCCGGGCCGCAATGGTTTTGAAGTTTGCCGCGAGCTCCGAAAATCCGGCCAGCGCATGCCGATCCTGATGCTGACCGCGCGCGACGGAGTGGAAGACCGCGTCACTGGACTTGACCACGGCGCAGACGATTACCTGACGAAGCCTTTCGAATTTCGCGAATTGCTCGCACGCCTTCGTGCCTTGCTGCGCCGCTCTGGTGAGCTCCGCCCCGCGAAGATTGCTGTAGCCGACCTCGTCCTGGATACGGCCGCGCAAAGCGTTTCCCGCGGGGGACGCAGTATACCGTTGACGGCGAAGGAATACGCGCTGGTGGAATTTCTTGCCCGCAATGCCGACCGCGTCGTGGGGCGCGCGGAAATCGCGGAACACGTTTGGGATGAAACCTTCGATCCTTTTTCGAACTTAATTGAAGTTTACGTGAATCGGGTGCGGCGCAAGATTGACGCGGATTCCAAAAAACCGATGTTGCAGACGCGGCGTGGTGCCGGCTACCTGCTCAGTTCCTCCCCTGATCCATCGGCCTCGCAGTCCAGAGAGGAAAACACCCCGCAGGCCGCGCGCACAAAACCGAATCCCCCGACGCGAAAGACCCATGCTTGACTCCGTCCGCGTACGGCTCACGCTCTGGTATACCGCTGTGCTTGCGGTAGTGCTGGTTGCTCTCTCTCTCATCACCTATTTCATTTTTTGGCAGAGCACCGTTCAACGGACCGATGCAAATCTGGCGGAACTCTCCAACGCATTCCTCACCACGCTGGACGCGGAGATCAACGACCAGAGCGGCCCGGACGCCTTCAAGCTGGCGGGCCAGGTTGCCATTACGGAACACCGCTTTCGCGATCACATATTCGCGATCTTTGACGCGAAGGGAAACCTTGTCGTCAGCTCGCAAGACGTACCCTTGGCGGCCCCCGCAATGGATGCCGTGCCGGTTGGACTCTTGTCATCGGACTCGTTTCAACGATTTCTCAACGCCTCTTCGCGCTCCGAACGCTTTTTTGGCAAAGTCCGGGGCAGCAAAGCCGGTTACCGGTCGTTCGCGAGGCACTTTTCGTCAGGCGGAAGATCCGGCACGTTGGTGATCTTGCAATCGCTTCATGCGCAGCAAGAGATGCTCGAAGAGGTCACCGCGACATTTGCATGGGTCATCCCGATTGCTATTCTGCTTGCCGGCTTGGGTGGTTATTTTCTCGCGCGCAAGAGCCTCGCTCCCGTCGTTGCGATGAGCAGCCAGGCCGGGCGCATCGGTGCTGCCAATCTGCACGAGCGGCTGGCCGTACAAAATGACAAGGACGAATTGGGGCACCTCGCGCGGTCGTTCAACGGCTTGCTGGACCGTCTCAGCCAATCTTTTGAACGCCAGCAGCGATTCATGGCCGATGCGTCGCACGAATTACGGACACCCGTTGCAATTTTGCGCGGTGAAGCGGAGGTCGCTCTTTCGCAGCAGGCACGTTCGCTTGAGGAATACCGGGAATCGCTGGGAGTACTTCACCAGGAGGCTGAGCGGCTCACCCACATCGTGGAGGACCTCTTCACTCTTACGCGAGCGGACGCCGGCCAGTATCCGCTCCAGCCACGCGATTTCTATCTCGATGAACTCGTAGGCGAATGCGTGCACTCAGCCAGGACGCTGGCGCTTGCAAAAAAGATTTCTCTGAATTTCGAGGAAGCATCGGAGTCTCCCATCCGTGCCGACGAATCCTTGCTGCGCCGAATGCTCCTCAATTTGCTTGACAACGCGATTAAGTACACGCCCGAGGGAGGGCGAGTCACTGTGACTTGCAAGCGGGTAGCGGACGAATATGTCCTGTGCATCACGGATACGGGGGGCGGAATCCCAGCCGAGCTACAGCCGCGCATTTTCGAACGCTTTTTCCGCGCCGACAAAGCCCGTTCCCGCTCCGAGAATGACGGCGGCGGTGCCGGCCTCGGTCTATCCATTTCCCGCTGGATTGCTGAGGCCCACCACGGCCGTCTGGAACTGACCAGTTCTGACTCGGTCGGAAGCACCTTTACGGCCTATCTCCCCACGGAGCCGTTTCCGTCTGCCACTGGCAGTTAATCCTGCGTTTAGCTTCGTTTGGTTAGGCTAAAATTCTTCCTTGCCGTGCGCCTGCTTTCGCCCGGCCCAGGAGTCGAGATCTTATGAAATCGTGCTTCATCCTCATTCGGTGGGCCTCGGTTGCTGCCCTCCTGCTCTGCTGCGCAGAGATAGCAGCGGCCCAGGAGACACCAGTTCCCGCGGGCGCCGCATCCACAAAAGATGTGCAGCAGGCGGCGATTGCTGCGGCGCCATCGCTCCGCCTAACGCTCGAAGATGCGATTGCCCGGGCCAGGAAGAACAGCACGCAATTTCAAGCCGCTCAGACCGAGGCCGCGATTGCCCATCAGGATCGCTACCAGGCGGCGGCCGCACTGCTTCCAAGCGTCACGTACAACAATCAGGCCCTTTACACGCAGCTCAAAAACAATAATGTCATATTCATTGCCAACAACGCGGCGCACGAATACGTTAGCCAGGCCAACGTGCATGAGTCCATCGATCTCGCTTCCATTTCCGCCTTTCGCCGTGCTTCTGCAGCCGCTGCTCTCGCAAAAGCGCGTGCGGAGATTGCTTCTCGTGGACTGGTCGTCACCGTTGTGCAGAGCTATTACGCCGTCGCGGCCGCCCATCTGAAGCTGGAAGCCGCAAGGAAAAACGGCGACGAGGGCGACAGCTTTCTGAAATTGACGCAAGATCTCGAAAAGGGCGGGGAAGTCGCTCATTCCGATGTCATCAAGGCGGAATTGCAGATGCAGGAACGCCGCCGGCAACTGCTGGAAGCCCAACTCGGACTGCTGAACGCGCGGCTCGATTTTGCCGTGCTGATCTTTCCCGATTTCAACGATAATTTCGAACTCGCCGAAGATCTTCATGCGAGTGTCCCCCTGCCAACCCTCGTAGAAGTGCAGCAACGCGCCGCCAGGGACAATCCCGATCTCCGGGCTGCGCTGGCCGCCGTGCAACAGGCCGGACACGAAGTGACCGGCGCTCGCGCGGGATATCTGCCTTCGCTCAGCTTCGATTATTTCTATGGAATTGATGCCACGCGCTTCGCGGTGAACAACGAAAACGGCTTTTCAAATCTTGGAACTTCTGCCCTCGCTACCGTGAATATTCCCATCTGGAACTGGGGCGCCACGCAAAGCCGCATCAAGCAGGCCGAATTGCGCCGCACTCAGGCCCAGCGGGAACTCTCCCTCGCGCAGCGCAAGCTCCTTGCGGAAATAAAATCTCTCTACGCCGAAGCGGACACAGCTCTCAGCGAACTCAGCGGTCTTAGCCGCTCAGCCGAACTCTCCGCCGAGAGTCTGCGTCTCACCACGCTTCGCTACAGGGGCGGCGAAGCCACCGTCTTGGAAGTCGTGGACGCGCAGACCACCTTTGCCCAAGCCAACGCGGCCTATCAAGACGGAGCCTTGCGTTATCGCGTGGCTCTTGCCAATTTGCAAACTTTGACGGGGGTTCTCACAACTCCATGAAGCCGACTATGATCACTTCTTTGACGTTTGTTCGCAAATCGATATCCTTTTTCTGCGCGCTGGCCGCGATACTCTGCATTGCGAGCGGCTGCGGCAAGGCCGAAAAGGAAAAAGAGCCTGTGGTTTCCGTGCAGACCACCCCTGCCCAGCGCGGCCCCATTTCACAGATAATTTCTGCCGAAGCGGTCGTCTACCCGCTCGAGCAAGCCACAGTCGCCCCGAAGATTAGCTCGACCATAAAGAAATTCTATGTGCAGCGAGGCGCGCGCGTAAAAAAAGGACAAGTGCTTGCCGAACTGGAGAACAGGGACTTGTCCGCAGCCGCGGAATCCAGCAAAGGTGATTTCGAACTCGCCGAAGCCAACTATGCAACAACGGTTGGCTCCAGTCTCCCGCAGCAGATTCAAAAAGCGGAGTTGGATGCCGTCGCCGCGAAATCGAACTTCGATGCGCAGCAAAAAGTCTACGAGAGCCGCAAGGAATTGTTCCAGCAAGGCGCGATTCCCCGTAAAGACATGGACTCCGCCGAAGTCGCTTTTCTGCAAGCCCGCAGCCAGAACGAGCAAGCGCAGAAACAGCTCGCTGACCTCCAGCGCGTTGGAAAACAGCAGGCCCTCAAGTCCGCCGAAGGCTCGCGTGCGTCCGCTGAGGGCCACATGCGCGCCGCCCAGGCCCTGCTCAGCTATTCAAGAATCACCAGTCCTATTGACGGCGTTGTCACCGATCGCCCGCTCTACGAAGGTGATCTCGCCACCGCCAATCAGCCCTTGCTCACCGTGATGAATACATTTCGGCTCATTGCGAAAGCTCACATTGCGCAATCCGAAGCCGCTGTTCTGAGAGTGGGCAATCCTGCGGAACTGAAAATTCCTGGTCTCGATGAACCCATAAAAGGCCGCGTCAGCCTGGTCAGTCCCGCTCTCGATCCTGGCAGCACCACCATTGAAGTTTGGGTCGAAGCGTCCAAGCCGGACCCCGCGCTGAAACCCGGCATGACCGTGGGACTTTCCATGACCGCGAAAACGGTCAGGGACGCGATTGTAGTTCCTGCCTCCGCCGTGTTCAAGAACGCTGAGGGAGCTGATTACGTTCTCCTCGCCGGATCGGATGAAAAGGCCCATCAGAAGACCGTTCAGCTGGGCATTCGCAACTCAGATCTCACGCAAATCGCTGGCGGCATCAATCCTGGAGATCCGGTCATAACTACCGGTGGCTACGCGGTTCCCGACGGCACGCAAATCAAAATTGAGAAGCCCGCCGCTGATGAAAAAGCAACGGCCGACAAAGACGAGAAAGACACGGCGACAGCCGAAAAGGACGATAAAGCCGCCGACGCTAAGAAGCCAGGCAAAGTGGAAGAGAAAGCAGCATCCGCAAAGAAAGCTCCTGCGAAAGGCAAGGAGTAACTGCGCATGGATTCTCATCCGGTCGTGAACGGCGCAGCGCAGTCGGGCAGGCAAGACAATTCGCGCGCACCGTGGTTCCATCGGCTCTCACGCCCTGTGCTCTTCCTGACCATCAGCCTGGCGCTTGTGGGCGGTTACCTCGCGCTCAGCATCCCGATTTCAGTTTTTCCGAACACGGATTTCCCGCGCATCGTTGTGGGAGTAGACAACGGTGTGATGCCCATCGACCAAATGCTGGTCACCATCACCCGTCCGATCGAAGAAGCGGTGAACAGTGTGCCCGGCCTCCAGAAGGTTACGTCCATAACGAGCCGCGGGTCCGCCGAAGTGGATCTGTTCTTCGACTGGAAGTCCGACATGATTTTGACGTTGCAGCGTGTGGACGCAGTCGTCGCCCGCTTGCAGGCGGAACTTCCTTCGACGGCAAAGGTGGAAACACATCGCCTGACCTTCGCGATCTTCCCCATCATTGGTTACAGCTTGACGTCGGACACGGTGCCGCCGAACAAGCTGTGGGAGATTGCTACCTACGATCTTAAGCCGCGCCTCAACCGGTTGGATGGCGTTGCGACCGTAATCATACAAGGAGGTCGCGTTCCCGAATTTCAAGTGACGCCGGATCCGGTGCGCCTCCTTGCCGCGGGAATCACAGTCCAGGACATTCTGGACGCCATCAAACGCACGAATCTGATCGATTCACCTGGCCTGATCGAGCACGGTCATCAGCTCGTATTGGGTCTCATCAGCGGGCAGGTCCGCACTCCGGAACAGATTGGTCAAATTGTTGTCAAGAGTTCCTCGGCGGGCATTCCCATTCGCCTGGGCGACATCGCGAAAATCGCGCCGTCCGTCGCCCCGGTTTATACGATGGTGACCGCGAATGGCAAACCAGCCGTGCTTCTCAACGTGGATCGCCAGCCCGAAAGCAACACTCTGGACGTCGCCAACGAAGTGCACGCGCTCATCCAGCAGCTCACTCCCACTTTGCCTCCCGGAGTTCATCTCGAGCCTTTTTACGATCAATCCACAATCGTTCACGACTCCATCGCCAGCGTGCGCGACGCGGTGCTTATTGGGATTCTCCTCTCCTCAATCATCCTCGTGTTGTTCCTGCGTGATTGGGGAACTTCCCTGGTGGCGGGGCTGGTCATACCCGTAACCCTGCTCGTCACCTTTATCGTTTTGAAAATGACCAATCAGAGCTTCAATCTGATGACTCTGGGCGGCCTCGCCGCTGCCGTCGGCTTGGTCATCGACGACGCCATCGTCGTCCTCGAAAACATCGTTTTGCACCGCGATGCTGGGCAAAGCCGCTTCCAGGCCATTCAAAGCGCCCTGCGCGAATTGACGATTCCTCTCATCGGCTCGACTATCACTCCGATTGTCGTCTTTCTTCCTCTGATTTCCATCACCGGTGTGACCGGCACCTTCTTCCGCGCCCTCGCTGTCACCATGACCGTTTCTTTGTTTACTTCGCTTCTTTTGGCTTTGACCTGGACTCCGACGCTGAGTCTTTACCTCGTGCGCCGAAAAGATACTGAAGAAGTTTCAGCACCATCCTCCGCAGGCGGTCCGGACGCCGCTGCTCTTCTCGCTGCCGAAGAAAAGCATCTCTCGGGTTTTTTCGGACGCATCGTCGAGTTTTATGCGCGAACCATGAGAGCGCTAGTCAAACGTCCTTGGGTGCTGGCCGCAAGCTCCGTCTTGGTCATCGTTCTTTCTATTTTGTGCTACAGCTTTCTCGGCACGGACTTTCTCCCCGCCATGGATGAAGGCGGGTTCATTTTGGACTACTTCACGCCGCCCGGCAGCTCGCTCGCAGAATCCAACCGCATCCTTCAGCACATCGAGGAAATTCTGAAGTCTGCACCCGAGGTTGAGAACACCTCCCGCCGCACCGGCATGCAACTGGGGCTTGCTGCCGTCACCGAAGCGAACAATGGGGATTTCACCGTCAGGCTGAAGAAAGATCGCAAGAGGGACATTGACGATATCATCGCCGATCTCAGAACCGAGATTGAGTCCACCGAACCCGGCACGAAAATTGAGTTCATTCAGCTCCTTCAGGACATGATCGGCGACTTGACCAGCGCGCCCGAGCCTGTCGTCATCAAGCTTTTTGCGCAGGACGGCAAACTCCTCAATGAAACCGCTCCGCGCGTCGCCGATGCGCTCGACAAAATCAAGATCGGCGGGAACTCGCACCCGGTCGTAGACGTTCTCAACGGAGTCGAAAATACCATCAGCGGCCCGGCGGTCACCTATCAGGTGAATCCCACGATCGCCGCGCGTGCCGGTTTCACTCCCGAAGAAGTTGCCGTCAACGCGGCCGCGGTTTTGGAAGGCGAGCCTGCTGCAACACCCGTGATTCTGAATGACCGCTCCTACACCGTTCGCGTCCGCTTTCCGGAACAAAACCGCTCTTCGCTCGACAGCATGAGTAACGCTCTGCTAACCAGTTCCACCGGTCGCACCGCAACGCTTGGCTCATTGGCCACTCTCAGCATGGATCCTGGACAGACGGAAATTCGTCGCGAGAATTTGCAGCGCCTGGTGCAAGTCACGGGGCGCTTCGAAGGCGTGGACCTTGGCACAGGCATCGCTGCCGTACAGAAAACCGTGAACAATTTGCATTTGCCTTCGTCCATCCGTGTCGAATATGGCGGCCTGTATGCCGAAGAACGGAAATCGTCCAGCGATATGTTGGTGGTATTATTTTTGGCTCTGCTGCTCCTGTTTGCCGTGCTGCTCTTCGAATTTCGTACTTTCTCTGCGCCTACGGCCATTCTTGCGTCCGCGCTGCTCTCCAGCTTCGGAGGTTTTCTCGCTCTGCTGATCACCAACACCTCGTTCAATGTCGCTTCCCGCATGGGCATGATCATGGTCATCGGCATCGTCGCAAAAAACGGTATTCTCCTCCTCGACGCCGAGCATCGCTTCCGCGAACTTGGCTTCTCCGCCGAAGAAGCCATGATCCAGGCCGGCCGCCGCCGGTTGCGCCCCATCGCGATGACGGCGCTGGCCACCGTCGCCGGCATGCTTCCTCTGGCATTCGGCATCGGCGCCGGTTCCGCCATGCTCAAGCCTCTCGCTATCGCTGTCGTCGGCGGCATCCTCAGCTCCATGGTGCTTTCGCTCATCTTCACTCCCGCAATCCATTTCTATCTCCAGCCTAGAACTGCCGCGCAAGAATAATTTTTGTCAGCAAACCACCGTTCCGCTCCGGCGTTGGAGTGTGACCGGGGTTTTCCTCCTTTTACGCCCTTCTCATCTTGCTTTCATCTCACAGTCATCAATCTGACGTTTACTCCTTTCGCCGCGCCTTCGGGGTGTACTTGGAAATCTGATCGCTGGAATCCCTGTCGGAGGTGAACTTTGCCGATCGTTCGCCCCGTGTCCGTGCGTTCGTTGCATTTCAAATTCAAAGGAGTCGCCATGCGCAGTTTCTGCAGTCTTCTGCTCGTTCTAACCTCTTCGATCTTGCTGATGCCGGCCGCCCAAGCGCAGTCGGGGAAAGGCGCCATCACCGGCCGCGTCACGGATAGTTCGGGCGCCGCTCTGATTGGGGCCCAAATTTCTGTTCAGCCCAAGGGTGTAACCGTCGTTTCGGACGCTCTGGGCCAGTTTTTCATCAACGACCTTGAGCCTGGAAGTTACACTGTCACGGTTTCCTACTTGGGATTCGACACCCTTAAGCAAACACTAAACGTCGCTGCCGGCCAGGCCGCGAGCGTCGAGGCAAAACTCGAGGTCGAAGCGCAGAGCCTCGAAGTTTTGGTCACCGCCGAACGCGCCTCCGGCGAAGCCGAGGCCGTCAACCGCGAACTTACCGCCGATAACATCGTCCAAGTCCTCCCCGCGGAGGTGATTCGCAGCTTGCCCAACGCCAACATGGCCGACGCCCTCGGCCGCCTCCCCAGCGTCACGATTGAACGTGACGAAGGCGAAGGTAAGTACGTGCAGATTCGGGGAACGGAGCCCCGCCTTTCCAATCTCACCATTGATGGCGTCAATACCCCTTCCCCGGAATCCGGTGTGCGCCAAATCAAGCTGGATGCCATTCCTGCTGACATCGTCGAGTCCGTGGAAATCAACAAGACCTTGCAGGCCAACATGGATCCGGATGGTATCGGCGGTTCCGTGAATCTTGTGACCAAGACTGCGGGTGAGCGTCCTACCATCAACATTAGCGGGATGGGTGGATATACCCCCATCGTAAATGGCCGCGGCCTCGTTGAAACAGCCGGCACTGTCGGGCAGCGCTTCGGTGCCAACAAGCGCTTCGGCGCTCTCATTGGTGGCACCTACGATTGGAACGGCCGCGGCATTGACGACCTCGAACCGGTCCCGGACATTGCTACCTTCACGGGCGGCACAAGCGCGCGCTACTTCGAATCGCAGGACATCCGCGAATACCGCTATTACCGCAGCCGCTGGGGGCTGGCGGGAAGTGTCGACTACAAGCCGTCGGACGGCTCGACCATCTACGTCCGTGGTCTTTACTCCGACTTCAAGAACAACGGCGACCGCTGGGTCTATTCGCTCACGGACAATACGCCCATTTTCAATGATTTGAATCCATCCCAATTCCCCAATGGCATTCAACTTCAGGGTTCTAACGGCTGTAGCATCGACAGAGACAAAACGCTTCCGAATGGCTCGCCTAACCCCGACTACGGTAATGAGAGCTGCACCGGTGTGCCCTCTTTTAACTCGCAGATCCGCCGTCCCGATTACGCCATCGGGAGCATCCTTCTTGGTGGCAAACACGTGCTCACCACTACCTGGTTTGCCTGGGATGCTTCTGTGGCGCGTTCCAGCCAGGTTGGCCAGGTTGGTGACCGCACAGCATCTTTTAACGCGGACGGTCTGGCGACCAGTTCCTGCCAGTATGATCTGGCGAACACAAAAAACCTCTACGAACCTCAGTGGACTCCCGCTTGCTTCACGGAAGCCTACACCAACCAGAGCAATTTCCCTCTCCACCGCATGCAGGTAAACCACGGGCTCACGGCACAGCTAAATCTTCAGTTCTCCGGAGCCGGAGCCAAGCGCTATCACCTCGGATCACATCTCTCTACCATCGAAATCGGCGGGAAATTCCGTAACGCACACAAGTTCGCGAACACCTTCACGGACAATTTTTCGCCCAGCGGGACGGGAACGCCTCTCCTGTTATCGCAGTTCCCCAACAAGCTGACGAATAACAATTACTACAGCGGGGCTTACAAATTGGGCCCCAACCCCAATTTCTTCGATATCTATAACGCCTTCCTTGCCGACAAGAGCGCCAATCCCAATAACTATTCGCTCAAGGAGGACACTTCCAGCCAATTCGATCTGATCGAAAAGGTCAGCGCCGGCTACGTGATGAACACCATTGACTTCAACAAAATCCGCCTCGTCGCTGGTGTTCGCTTCGAGGGCACCAATCTCGATACCGTGACTCCGGTTTTCGACGCCAATAATGTTTTCACTGGCAATACCAAACTGAACGGTTCTTATGTCAAGGTGCTGCCGAGTGCTTCCCTGCGCTTTGCTCTCAAGAACGACACGAACCTGCGTTTGGTCTACAGCCGCGGCTTCTCCCGCCCCGATCCGCAGAGTATCGCCCAGGCGGTTTCCATCGACAATACAGCCAGCCCAATTCTCGTTAGCTTGGGCAATCCAAATCTAAAGCCCGAAACAGCCGATAACATCGACGTGCTCTTCGAGCATTACCTGAACCCCTTCGGCGTTATCACCGCGGGCTATTTCTACAAGAATCTGACGGAGCCCGTCGTCACGCACCAGTTTGTTAATGTCACCACCGGGAACTTCGGGGGTGCTACTTGCTCTACGACAACAAAGTGTACAGTCACTCAGCCCGTGAATGCCGGCAGCGCCTGGTTGAACGGATTCGAGGTTGCCTATCTGCAGCACCTCACCTTCTTGCCCGGTGGATTCGCTGGTCTGGGGATCTCGGCGAACTACGGCTACACCGCTTCGCGCACTTCCTTTGGGCCCGATTTCAGCCGTACGGATCATCCTCGGCTCGTGCGCAACGCGCCCCACACCTGGAACGTCAGCCCGACCTACGATCGTGGCCGCGTCTCAATTCGAGTGGGACTTTCCTATAACGCCCAGAATATCGCCGGCTATGGGGACGGCACTCCTGGCCCATTCGGCGACAACTTCTTTTATCCCCATCTTCAGTTCGATGCTCAGGGTAGCGTCAAAATGGCCCGTGGCCTTTCCTTTGTCATGTACGGGCTCAACATCAACAACGAGGTCTTCGGTTTTTATAACGGGAGCCCTCAATACATGCTCCAGCGGGAATTCTACAAGCCCACGATTGCCGCGGGTGTCCGCTGGTCTCCCCTGCATGAAAAGTAGGCCTTCTAGCGTCACCGTGGCGAAGCGACAGCAAATCGCTTCGCCGCGGCCGACGTCCAAAATCGCCCTTGACATTTATATCGGTGTGCTACAATTCCTCTCAGGTAATGCTGCGAGATTCCGTGAGCATGCCGCAGCTCGATGCTGCTTTTCTTCCCGGGCATCTCTCTCAAAACTCTGCACAGCAAAATTCAAGTCCTGCGGAATCAGTAACTTATGAATTGCAAATTCTGTAATTCCTTTGTTTTGATATTTTTATGGAATGCCGGGGGGTAGGGGTGGACGCATGTCTCAACATTCAATTGACAACGACGCTTTTCACTCATCCCTTTTGTTTTGATATTTTTGCGCACTCATTTGCATCAGAGGAAAAGGTAACTCTACTGTTTTCAGGCGTCTCCGCACTCTTTACCAAAAAACACCGGGGGTGGGGTACCCTCGCGAACAAACTGGTTCCCGAACTGGAGATTTAGCATGCAAAAGCACTTTCTGGCAGGCGTGGTAGTGGCAGGAGCAGCTGCGCTAGTGACGCTCGCTCCCTGGAGCGGCATTTCGTCCTCGGCCACGGCACTGGCGGATCAGACAGCTATCCTCGTCGGAGCTGGTGACATCGCTGACTGCAAGGAGCTTTCTGGCGCAGAAGCCACGGCAAAACTGCTGGTACAGATTCCCGGCACGGTCATGGCCGTCGGTGATCTTGCTTATCCGGATGGCAGCAAGGAAAACTTCGCATGTTACGACAAGACTTGGGGCCGCGTGAAATCCCGCACCCGCCCTGCTCCCGGCAACCACGAGTTTCACGCTGCCGGCGCCACGCCTTACTTCGACTATTTTGGCGCCGCTGCCGGTGACCCGAAGGCCGGTTACTACAGCTATGAACTCGGCACTTGGCACATCGTTGTGCTGAATAGCGAATGTCAGGACGTCGGCGGCTGCGAAGCCGGTTCGCCGCAGGAAAAATGGCTTCGCGCCGATCTTGCCGCCCATCCCGCCGCGTGCACCCTCGCCTACTGGCACAAGCCGCTCTTCAGCTCCGGCAGCGCCCATGGCAACGACCTTACCGTCAAGCCGCTTTTCCAGGCCCTCTACGAGAGCAACGCGGACGTCGTCATCGGCGGTCACGACCACGATTACGAGCGCTTCGCTCCGCAAACTCCTGATGCCGTGGCAGATCCAGCGCGCGGCATTCGCGAGTTCGTCGTCGGTACAGGCGGTAAGAATCACCGCCCTTTCGTCGAACCAAAGCCCAACAGCGAATTGCGCGACGCCACTGCCTTCGGCGTTTTGAAACTTAACCTCAAGCCCGGCGCCTACGATTGGCAGTTCATTCCCGAAGCAGGCAAAACTTTCACCGATTCCGGCAGCGGCGCGTGCCATTGAGCCAGAAATTTCTCGATCCCTAAACTTTTTTTCCGCTCTCGCGGTTCTCGTTCTCGCTACGTTTTGTGGCAGAGTAATATGCGATGGCCGCATCCGAGAACCTTAACTCCGCCGGACGAGTTGCTTTCACGTATCCGAGTTTCGTTCTTTTCCAGTTGGGCCGTTTCTTTATCGTTCTCGCCGGAGAGATGCAATCCGTCGCTGTCGGCTGGCAAGTCTATGAAATCACGAAACGGCCGCTGGATCTTGGTCTCGTGGGACTGGCTCAGTTTCTCCCCAGCATTCTGTTGTTTCTCGTCGCCGGCCATGTCGCGGATCGCTTCGACAGGCGTCGGGTCATCGTGGCCTGTTATTGCGGGTCCGGCCTCTGCGCGGGATCCTTGCTGGTTCTCACCATACGCGGAGTACACAACGCCTATCCCATCTATGCTGTGCTTGTATTGCTGGGCGTCGTGCGCTGCTTCAACGGGCCCGTGAGCCGCTCGCTGCTGCCCCAGCTAGTCCCGGAAAAAGACTTCGTAAACGCCGTTGCCTGGGCCTCCACCATCTTTCAGTGCGCCGTCGTCCTCGGTCCCTCATTGGGAGGAATCGTCTACGCAGCTTCTCGTGGCCCGGCCGCAGTCTATGCACTCTCCCTCGCTGCCGCGATCGCCGCCGCGCTCTCCACCTCGCGGATCAAGGTGCAACCGGTAACGCGCCTTCCCGAGCCCATGAATTGGAAAACCACGCTAGCGGGGCTTCACTATATCTGGCGCGAAAAACTGGTCCTCGGCGCTATTTCCCTGGACCTCTTTGCGGTTCTGCTGGGCGGCTCCGTTGCTCTCCTCCCCGTCTACGCCAGGGAGATTCTGGAAACCGGTCCTTGGGGGTTGGGAATTCTTCGCAGCGCTCCCGCCGCCGGTGCGGCGTGCATGGCGGTTTTCATCGCGCACAAGCCTTTCGACCGCCGCTCTGGATCCGTAATGCTCTGGTGCGTTGGCGGATTCGGCGTCGCCACTATTCTCTTCGGCCTCTCTCGAAGCCTCGTGCTTTCTCTGCTTGCGCTATTCCTTGTCGGCGCGACGGACATGGTCAGCGTCATTGTTCGCCAGATGTTCATTCAAGTCGGTACGCCCGATGAAATGCGTGGCCGCGTGAATGCTGTCGACATGATTTTTATTGGCGCTTCCAACGAACTTGGCCAGTTTGAATCCGGGCTCACGGCACAGTGGTTCGGCGCCGTGCCTGCAGTGGTCCTGGGCGGGCTGGGCACACTCGTGGTGACCGGATTATGGGCGTGGACTTTTCCGGAATTGCGCCGCGCCGGCGAGAGCGCTCTACCCGCCGAATAGGTCGGAAAGTCGAACTATTTCTTCTTCGATTTTGCCGGCGGGTTCTCCGGCATCGCCATCTCCATCGGAGTGCTCGCGCCGGCCGCGAGCTCTTTTTTCACGGATTCTGGTATCTTGTCCGCGTTCTTCACCAGAACGGCCACCTGCCAAATCTGTTTTTCCGTAAGCTGCCCTTTGAACGCCGGCATTCCCGACAGTCGAATTCCGTTTTCCACTTTCCAGTACGACTCCCACTCTTCGTCGTCCGTCACCCCCGTGCCTTTGAAGAGTTCGGGCGGCGCCGGAAACATTCCCTGCGCCGCAGCGGTCTTGGGTTCGTTC
>Ga0210407_10001142_pt1 | contig 25883 bp, 18 predicted proteins | sample IncBWC27MmetaG_FD_150860 | JGI IMG/M metagenome (GOLD analysis project Ga0210407, IMG submission 150860) | Forest soil microbial communities from Barre Woods Harvard Forest LTER site, Petersham, Massachusetts, United States - Inc-BW-C-27-M | ecosystem: Environmental > Terrestrial > Soil >...
CACTCCTGATGGGGCGCAGAGCTATAACTGCCTCTTCGGTCAAACCACCAATGGCTGCAATCCCAGCGCTCCCAACGTCTATCTCGATGGCAACGGCAACCTGGCCATCGTGGCGCGGGCGGCCGCCGGAGCTCCCAACGGGGTCACCACCGGGCGCGTCTCGACCACCTCAGGCACGAATAACTCCAACATCCTGTTCAGCACGCAGTACGGCCGCATCGAGGCAGGGATGACCTTGCCGGCGGGCTCAGGAAACCAGGGAGTCTGGCCGGCCTTCTGGATGCTTGGCAATAACATCTCCGCCATCAATTGGCCAAGCTGCGGCGAAATCGACATCATGGAATACATCGGCGCCGCCAATCCCACGCAGATCTACGGAACGCTTCATGGCCAGGCTTACGCCAATGAAGGCCTCGGCGTGCGCGACACTATCGCCGGGGGATTTGGCGGCTACCACGTTTTCGGCATCATCTGGAGTCCGAACCAAGTCCAGTTCTACGTCGATAGCATCACCAACATCTACGGCACTATCTCGACCGCCGATTTGATGGCCAATCAGTCCTGGGTCAATGGTGGATTGGCGGCCTGGCCCTTTAACAATCCGTTCTTCATCATTTTCGACCTGAACATGGGCGGACCATTCCCCGGCAACGTCAGCGGCGCCACCACCTTTCCGCAGACCCTGCTGATCGATTACGTCCGGGTGTATCAGGCCGTGCCTCCCGGCCCGCCGACAAATGTATCGGTGACCGCATCTTCCCAAAGTCAAGCTACTCTCAACTGGACCGCCAGCACCAACTCCGACGCCACGTACAACGTCTATCGCAGCTCCATCTCTGGAACCGCTCCGCAGTCGCAGGCGCAACCGAATGCCGCCGTCATTCCGCAATCCAATCAGACGCTGATCGCCAACAAGCTCACGGGAACGTCGTACACGGACGCCAATCTTTCTCCCGGTCAGACCTACTACTACACGGTGACCAGCAGCGGAGGCTACTCCGGAGAGTCCGCCGCCGTGCAAGTCCAGATAGCGATGCCCACCAGCGGCGTTGGCGCCAATGGCGGCGCGATCAGCGTAAGCGCAGGCGGTTATAGTGGCACTGGCGCGTACATCCGGAATTCGCTCGTGAGCGGCGGCTTCACCAACGCATTCACGGCCACGGTGGACACCAGCGCGGTCAGCAATCCCGCGCCTCAGGATGTCTACCACTCCGAACGTTGGGGCCCGCAAAGCTGGACCATCGCGCATCTGACGCCCGGCGGCAGCTACAACGTGCGTATGCACTTCGCGGAATCCGCATGGACCGCGGCGGGAAAACGGCAGTTCAACGTCCTCGTCAACGGCGAACAGGTGCTGACGAACTTCGACATTTTTGCGACCGCCGGCGCTCAGAATAAAGCCGTCACGCAGACGATCAATGTCTTGGCCGACGTGAATGGAACCATCCTTCTGCAATTGGCTCCGGGCGCGGCGGATCAGCCGGAAATGCGCGCGTTGGATGTAACGCCGTCGACCGGCGGGCTGAGCCTGGGCACTGCGGGAGGCAGCACCACGTACGTCGCCATCAATTCCGGTGGTCCGGTGGAGGGCGCATTCGAGGCCGACCAGGATGCCGGCAGCTTTGGCCTTCCGCAAAATCCGTTGACTGCCGGGGGCGGCACGAACACCACCACGCAAACGATCAGTACATCGGGCGTCACGAACCCGGCACCGGCCGCGGTCTATCAAACCGAACGTTTTGGAGTATTCGGGTATATCTTCACGGGACTGGTGCCGAATTCCACTTACGCCATTCGCCTGCACTTCGCGGAAGGCGTCACCACCTTCAATGCGGCCGGCGATCGTCTCTTCAATGTCTCCGTGAATGGCACTCAAGTGCTGACGAACTACGACATCTTCGCCCACGCCGGTGCCGATAGTCAGGCCGTGATTCAACAAGTCTCGGGCACTTCCAACGAGCACGGTATTCTCTCCGTACAGTTCTCGCTGGGTGCCACCGATCTGCCTTCCGTGCGCGGAATTGAAATCACGCAATCCGGTGGCGGCCCGGGTATCCCCGCCCCTCCGACCGGTCTGACCGCAACGGCTGTCTCTTCTACGCAGATCAATCTGGCGTGGACCGCCAGCACTACTTCCGGCGTGCAATATCAAGTCTTCCGCAGCACCACGTCCGGATTTGCTCCTTCCAGCAGCAACCTGATCGCCACCACGTCCGCCGTGACCTATTCGGACACCGGGCTGACGGCAGCCACGGCGTATTACTACGTAGTGGAAGCCAGCAATTCCGCCGGAAACTCCACGCCAACGGCGCAAGCCACGGCTACAACCTCCACGGGCGGCAGCGGTGGTGGCACCGATGTCCTGGACATCAATGCTGGCGGAACGGGAGCGGGCAGCTACGTGGCCGACGAGGACTTCGTTGGTGGCACGGCTTCGTCAACCACCGCAGCCATCAACACATCGATGGTCGCGAACCCGGCTCCACAGGCGGTCTATCAAACCGAGCGCTTCGGAGACTTCACCTATACGATTCCCAATCTAACGATCGGCGCCAGCTATACCGTCAATCTGCACTTCGCGGAAATCTACTGGACCGCCGCGGGGAAACGTAAATTCAACGTGCTGATCAACGGCACCACGGTGCTGACGAACTTCGACGTCTTTGCCGCTGCGGGTGGAAAAGACATCGCCATCGTCAAATCCTTCCCCGCAACCGCCAGCAGCACCGGAACCATCACCATACAGTTCACCACCGGTACTGCCGACCTCCCCAAGGTCAGCGGAATTGAAATCGCCACGTCCGGCGGCGTTTCAACCCCAACTCCGCCGTCAGCTCTCACCGCTACCGCGGCCTCCGCCAGCCAGATCAATTTGGCGTGGACCGCCAGCACCACTCCCGGCGTGCAGTATCAAGTCTTCCGCAGCACCACGTCCGGCTTTACTCCTTCGAGCAGCAACCACGTGGGCACCGCCACGACGACCTCATTCTCCGACACCGGACTTTTGGCATCCACGGCTTACTTCTATCTCGTGGAGGCCAGCAACTCCGCCGGAAGCTCGACTCCGTCGAACCAAGCCACGGCCACAACCTCGGCTTCCGGCGGCGGGGGTACCGTCGTCGTGGCCATTAACTCTGGCGGCGCCGGCGCAGGAATCTACGTGGCCGACGAAGATTTCGTCGGCGGAGCGGCTTCGTCCACCACGGCGACGATCAATACGTCTCTGGTCACCAATCCCGCTCCGCAGGCGGTCTATCAAACCGAGCGCTTCCAGGCCTTTACCTACACCATTCCCAACCTGACGGCCGGCGGAAACTACACTGTAACTCTCCACTTTGCGGAGATTTACTGGGCCGCCGCCGGAAAACGGGAATTCAACGTCTTGATCAACGGCACAACGGTGCTGACGAACTTCGATGTTTTTGCCGCCGCGGGCGGAAAAAATATCGCCATCGTCAAATCCTTCCCCGCCACCGCCAGCGGGACCGGAACCATCACCATCCAGTTCACCGCTGGCGCGGCCGATCTGCCCAAGGTCAGCGGAATTGAGATTCTGACCCGGTAGGGATTCGGAATTCTCAAAAAACTGGGACGAAGGCTCCCCGGGCGCGACTCGTGAGTCGCGCCCGGGGCTGTCTGCGGCAACTCTCCAAGCCGTTTGCGCGGCGGGACATCCGTCAATCGGTTCCCTCGCCCGCCCGCGCTTGGCCCGGCAAGCCATTTAAAAATCTAACTGTCGCCGGTGTTGCAGCGATGCGAGCGTCTGCTAAACTATTGCGGCCGGTTCCGGGATCGTCTAATCGGTAGGACATCAGCCTTTGGAGCTGAGTATCCTGGTTCGAGTCCAGGTCCCGGAACCAAATCTAGATCCGCCCCGCGGTTTTACTCAGCCGGAAATACCAGACACACAAAAGCAAAGTCGCCAGCAGTGTAAGTTGCTGACGACAAACTTTCTTGTACTGTTTTGGCTTTACGCGCTTGGCAATTTCCTGGCGAAGAAAAATGTGGTCCGCCAAAAAAGGCGGACCGCGCAATCACTCGGGGCCCAAGTCGTTGGTGTGATTCCAGTCAATCGTTGGATCCAAAGCGGGATCGACGGCCGGAATATCTTTATTGTCGTCTTTCTCGGTCTTCCGCGCGGCGCGCTTTTCTTCCTTCATTTTGCGCTTCTCGATGCGCTTCATTTCCTTCTGGCGTTTCTGGAATGTCGTAGGCATAAGCCTCTCCTCTCAGCAGCAAGTGACCGGGGCTGGTCACGACTTACAGCTAAAGCAAGGAAAATTACCAGCGCGGTTCGCGCGGCTGACGAGCCGATTCGCGATAATCCTCGTTCGAGAAATTCTCGCGACGCCCGCCACCCTTGCCGCGGCCGCCTCCCCCTCCTGGACCACGTCCACCGCCGCCCGGACCGCTGCCGTAATTCTTCGGCCCGCCAAAGCTCTTCGGCCCGCGGGGCGGACCGCCTTCGCCCTTCGGCCGCGCTTCATTTACTTTCAAATTACGGCCGCCGACTTCCTTGCCATCCAGGCCCGCCATCGCTTTCGCGGCTTCGTCATCATTCGGCATTTCGACGAATGCAAAACCGCGCGCACGGCCGGTTTCGCGGTCCATGGCCATGTGCACGCGCGAGACTTGGCCGAAGGGCGCGAAGATCTCGCGCAGGTCGGCTTCGGTGGTTTGGAAATTCATGTTCCCGACAAAAAGGCTCTTCATCTTGGTGTTCCCCTACCCGATTTTTGAAGCTCGACTCCTGCAAAGCCCGGAAACTCCGGATGGCCGCATGCAACGCCGTGCGGGCCTGCAATTGGCTGAATCAATGGAGGGAGGGCCGCTAGGGGTGCCCTTCAGGGAGTTCAGACAACCTGAGTTCGGGGGTCTGCACCAAAACAATAACACATTTTGCTAGCAAAACTCGACCGCTGATTTTGGCCGCCGGTGAAGTCAACTTTGCAGAAGCTCGCGCACCGCTCTATTGGCTTGGTCAATGGCGACGTCGGTATACGCGTTGGCTCCGGCGTCGGAATTGGCGATAGCGATCCGCCCGAACAGCTTGCGGCCGATGACCCAGGGCTTTTCTTCTTCTTTCCAGTCGGGATCGAAAAGTGGATTGGGCGTGTACGCGTAGCCGTGCGCCCAGCGATTCACGGTGATGCCTTCTATGTCTGCGGCAGGATCGAACCCGGCGCCGCCGAGCATGCGTGCGAGTTGATCGCGGATTTTGCGTTCGAACTGCGCGAAAGAAGTTTCCATCAGTTCGCTGCGGCCGGCGCGATTTTGCTGGCGCTGCGGAAGCCCGGGCTTGCAAGGCGTTCGAAGCATAAAAAGAACCGCGGGCTCTTCGGGTTTGCTGGGGAATTGGTATTGCCCGAGGCTCACGGGAAAATCGAGCGCCACGTAGTTGTGATAGCCGCCGGGAGCCACGATGTGGTGAACGCTCAATTTCGCGAAAGACTGCCAGTTGCGGAGTGCAACGTGGGTGTAGACCAGCGGCGCTTTGACCAGGTAGGAGAGCGCTTGTTTTTGCTCCGCGGGAAGTTCCGGGCAAATGTACGGAATCATCCCATTGTAACAAGCGAGCACGCAGTACTTGCCGGCGACCGTGTGCATTTTGGCGCCGCGCATGTAGGTCACTTGAACTTGCTTCGCGGAATTTGCGGCGGCGGTGTGTTGCACGTGAATGGCGGTGCTGTTGAGGCGGATGCAAACTTTCGCGTTGGGCTGATCCAGCTTCGCGTAGTCGGCCTTGGCCGTAACCACGTCGTCCATGTTCGAGCCGGGAATAGCCTCTGGGAGCAACGAGCGAACCAGCAGCCGCGCGATGGACGCGTTGCCGTCGGGGAAATGGTATATGTACGGTTCCTCTTTTTCTTGGTCGGGGAGGTTGAGGCCGTTGAACCCGGGATAGATGATCGATCCGTAATCATCTCCCGATTGAAAACATTGAAACGCAGGAACCGCTTCGATGCCGACGCAAAATAGATCGTGCGTGAACGTCTGGAAAAACGGCAGCGCTTCCGGAACCAGCTTGCAGTGCTTGGTTAGAAATTCCGCGTAGCTGATCTTCAGTAGGTACGCGGCCTTTTCTTCCGGCGACATCGCCGGGAGATAGTCCGTTTTTTCCGTGTAGACCCTGGCGATGTCTTTCTTGACGGCTTCGGTGAGCGGGGCCTTCGCCAGAAATTCCGGCCAGGGCGTAGTGTTCATGCCGGTAAGTAGACGGTCCTCGCCGAATGTTTCCTTGTCAAAGAAAGCAGCCGTACCGAGATTCGAATACAGCTTCTGATCGTAGGCTTTGAGGAATCGCTCCATTCGAACCCCGATTTCCTGGAGCAGAGCCTTGGCGGCGTCGCTGTATTTGCCGGGGCTTTCGATGGATTGCGTGCCGCCGTAACTGAGGACCGTGCGCCCGCCGGCGTGGAATTCGTTGCGCTTCGCGTGCCCGCCGAAGTCGTCGTGATTATCAAGAATGAGGATGCGTGCGTCGTTGCCGGCGTGCTTTCTATAAAAATGCGCGGCGGAAAGGCCGCTGATCCCGCCACCGACCACGACGAGATCGTAAGTTTCTTCGGGCGCAGCCGGGCGGCCGAGGTCGTCCCATTTTTCGCCGTCGCGCATGGCGTGCGCGAACGTGAACGTACCGTCGTGGTTCCCGCGTATGCCTGTTCTTGCCGGCGGGTAATAGTCGGGAGATTTCTCTGGAGCGAACTCATCCAGCGCGGCGGCGGCCAGCAACGTTTCCGCGCCAATCGATCCTCCCGCGAACGTTGCACCGGCGCCAATGGCCACACCGTTCAAAAAATCGCGGCGAGTAATCTCGCGCGCCATCCCCAGTTCGTTGTCTTTCCGCTCGTCGCTCATCCGCGCCCCCTGCAACCGCGGGGAATTATAGCCCGACTTGGCGCATCCTTACACTTTTTCAGTAGACTTGGTGCAGGGGCTGCCCCGGCCGCATCGATGCGTCAAAAGCATTTTGACGCTAACCGGAAAAACGATTTACGCATACACTGTTCGACCAAATGCTTCGCACGAAGTGCAAAGAAAACTCACGAGGAGACCGATGCGCGAGCGAGCGGGAAGAAAATTTCAAATGGCCATTGTGCGAATGATTTGCGCGGTGATAGTGCTGACCGGCGCGGCTTTTCCGGGCCGCCCTCAACAATCCGGAAAAATGCCCATGTGGCCCCCCGAACTTGTGGCCAAGCTTGAAAAAATCCGCGACGCCGCTCTTTCCAGCGATTACGCGTGGCGGCAGGTGGCGCATCTTTCGGAAAACATCGGTCCTCGCATTTCTGGTTCGCCGCAAGCGCAGCACGCCGTCGAATACGTAGCTGAAGAGATGCGGCGTCTCGGTCTCGAAGTAACGCTCGAAAAAGCCATGGTCCCACATTGGGTGCGCGGCGAAGAACGCGCGGCATTGATCGTATTTCCGGGGCAGGCGCCCGGGACCACGCAGAAAATTGTGTTGACGGCGCTGGGAAACAGCGCGGCAACGCCCGCCGAAGGTTTGGATGCCGAAGTTGTGGTGGTGAACAATTTCGACGAGCTTGCCGCGCTGGGCCGCGCCAAAATCGCTGGACGCATCGTGCTCTTCAACGAAAAATACGAAAAACGCATGGCCGCGCAAGGCGAAGCACTCGAGGCCTACGGTCGCGCGGTGGAATACCGTTCAAATGGCGCAAAAGCTGCTGCGGCGCTCGGAGCCCTCGCATCCCTCGTCCGCTCCGTCGGCAACGCCGACTATCGCCTTCCACACACGGGCTACAGCGCGCCCGCCGGAATTCCCGCCGGCGCCGTGACTGCGGAAGACGCCGACTTGCTCGCCGACCTCACGCAGCAAGGCCGTGTCGTCATGCACCTGGTCATGACCCCGCAAACTCTGCCCGACGCCGTCAGCTACAACGTGATCGCCGACCTGAAAGGCAGCCAACATCCCGAAGAAATCGTAATCGTGTCCGGACATCTCGATTCTTGGGATCTGGGTACCGGCGCCATCGACGATGGCGCGGGCGTCGCCATTGCCATGCAAACCGTGCAACTCTGCAAGCAGCTTGGCCTTCGTCCCAAGCGCACGCTGCGCTTCATCGCCTGGATGGACGAAGAGAGCGGCGGCGCAGGAAGCCAGGCATACACCGCCGAGCACAAATCCGAGTTCGCCCGCCACATGGGAGCCATCGAAAGCGATTTGGGAGCCGGCCATCCCATCGGTTTTCGCGGATTGTTCAAACCCGCAGCCGCGGAAGCCTTGCAACCTCTCGCAAAAGTCTTGGCCCCAATAGGCGCCGATATTTTAAAAGGTGAAGAAGAACCCGGCGCGGACATTTACGCCATGGGCGCGGCAGGCGTGCCTTCGTTTGGCCCGATCCAGGACGCTCGCACTTATTTCAGTTATCACCACACCGCCGCAGACACGCTGGACAAGATCGACCCGAAGGAACTAGCGGAAAATTGCGCGGCGGTTGCCGTCCTGGCCTACGCGCTGGCGGATCTGGACCATCCACTTCCGCGCTGAGCGCGCATCACCGGGAACAGAGCCGCTTCATTTGTAATTCGTGACCACTTCCCCATTTTCAATGCGCAAGTCCGAAATGCCCGCGGGCAGTTTGAGCTTCTCGCGATTTTCCGGCGAGTCCATCATCCTTTGAATCGCCGACTGCAGCGCGGATTGCGGAATGGGCATCGCGCCAATCTGCCCGCTGATGGGCTCGAACCGCAAGTAACCATTTTGCGAGCCCAGGCGGCCTTCGAGTTGCAACGTCATATCTTTTCCGTGCACATCGAAAACCACGTAGGCAAGAACGCGATCCTCCACCAATTGCACTTTCACGTCGCGCACATTGGAGCGCATCTGTTCGACGTCCGCAGCCGTCGGGGACGCCGTACCGTTCGGAGCATTCGAATTCCCTGCCGGAGCCGTACCCCCCTGCAAATCCAGATGCGACGCCAAATACGAATTCAATTCCGTCGAATCCATGCGCATCGTCGCGGGCTGCCCATTCGCGACGGATTTTTCCACTTCCTGAAATTTTTCTTCCACTCGCGCCGCGGCCTGCGGACTGGTCTCAACGAATGGCGGCGCCGCTTTGTGAAAAACGAGAGCAAGCGTAATGAGCGCGGCGGCGTACGTCGTCCACCGCACGATGCGGAAGATCCATTTCCTGATGCTGACTTTCGGCGCCTCCGCGTGGGCAATTTGCAGATCGCCGGAAGGTGAAGTGGGCTCGGCCATACCTATCGCCTCCATTTACGACCGTAGCCCGCACCAGCGTTCGCGGCAAGTGAGTCACAGAACTCTAGAGGCCAATGCGGCACCTGCCTCCGCGAACCGCGTGTGCAATACTCGTTCGATGAACGGAGCAACGCCACTGCGAACGAGTGGGCCCAGGCAATTCTCATGACGGAAGCGCGGAATCGCCACGGAATTTGGCCGTATCTCGCGCTCGTCGCGGGAGTACTGTGCATCGCGTGGTCGGCCATTTTTGTGCGCTGGACGGACATGCCGGGCCCAGCCTCCGCTTTTTACCGCATGCTGATTCCTGCCGTCGTTCTTCTACCGACTTGGTTTTTCGATCGCAGCGCGCCGCGAGTCAATTCCAAAACACTGGCGATCATCGCGCTCGGCGGAGTTTTCTTCGCCCTCGACCTCGCCCTTTACAACACTTCGATCCTGCGCACATCCGCGGCCAACGCCACCCTGCTCGGCAACGACACACCGATTTTTGTCGGCGTCTTCACCTGGCTGTTTCTCTCCAAGCGTCCGAGTCTGGCCTTCTGGCTGGGCTTGATCCTGGCGATCGCCGGTTCACTCGTCATCGTCTGGGGTGATCTCGCCCGCCACGTAAAACTCGGCTCCGGCGACGCCATGGCCCTCGGCGCCTCCGCCTGCTTTGCGGTTTATCTGATGGCCACCGAGCGCGTGCGCACCACCACCAGCACGCTCGTATTCCTGCGTCTTGCGATCATCTCCAGCACCATCTTTCTCTTGATCTTTAATTTAGCGCTGCGGATCCCGCTGGCAATTCCCGCGGGACATTCCTGGGCGGCACTGCTCGGCCTCGGCCTGATCTCACAACTCGGCGGATATTTGGCGCTGACCTACGCTCTGGGACACTTGCCCGCGACAGTCACTTCAATCAGCTTGCTCGCCCAGGGACCTCTGACCGCCTTTCTCGCCGCGCTGCTTCTGGCCGAACCCCTCGGCGTCTCGCAAATCATCGGTGGTGCGCTCGTTCTCGCAGGCGTAGGCCTGGCCAACCGCCGCACCCGCCCCGCCGAAGAAGCCAACGCCACCCTCTGCGAAGCCGCCGAGCGCGAATAATTAGAAACCCTTTCCAGAATTCCCCGTCTACCCTACTATAGCGTCACACGACATAGTTGGCGCGAGAGCGTTCCGATGCGAAGAATTTCCTTGTTACTGCTTGGTTGCGCATTGATCGCCGCCATTGGGCTCACCGGGAGTCGTACGCAATCAAAAGAAGCCGGAGCGGCCACTCCTCAATTCAACTCGGACGGCACGCTCGTTCGCCCGGAGGGCTACCGCCGCTGGATCTACGTTTCCTCGGGCTTCGGCATGAGTTACAACGCGAACGCGGGCGGAAACGGTGCCCCCGCGTTTACCAACGTATTCGTAAATCCATCCTCCTACGATTATTACCTGGCGAATGGAAAATGGCCGGACAAAACCATGTTCGTGCTTGAAATATATTCGTCAGTGTCCCACGGCTCCATCAACAAGAGCGGAAGCTATCAGGAAACGCTTGAGGCATTGGATATCGAAGTGAAGGATGAGGCGCGTTTTCCGCAGAAGTGGGCCTATTTCAATTTTGGGGCCAGCGACAAATCCGCAAGCGCGAATACGCCCGCGCAGAATGCTTGCTGGAAATGCCACGACCAGAACGCCGCCGTGGAGCATTCCTTCGTCCAGTTTTATCCTGAATTATTGAAAGTGGCGCAGAGCAAAGGAACAATCAAGAAAACAGCACCGTAGAAAAATTTCCCAGCGGCAGAGCCAAACGCAAAGCTGAAGTTACCCCAGCGCCAGAATTTCCACCTTGTTCCCCGAAGGATCCTGCAGATAAACCGACCTCGTGCCATCGCGATGCGTCTTCGGCTCTCCATATGCCGCCGGATCGCGCAGCAGCGCCAGGTGCGGCGGATGCTGCTCCGGCAAAACGAACGCCAAACTAATGTTGGCAAACTCCACGAGCGACCACGTTTCGTCCTGATACTTCACGTTGCAATCAAAATTTTTCGTATACCAATCGACCGTGCCCTTCACGTCGCTCACAGGCACAGCCACGTGATGCATGGTGTCGAGCGTTTTCATTTCGGTGGTTGCAGACATTTTGCACCTCCACTCTTTACCGCGTCGCGCCGGCAGCCGCGCAGCTCTTCTGTCGAAGCGCCGCCTTGCGGTGCGGCTTCACGATTGTAGTCTACGCTTTTCGCCGCGAACTCACCACGCATCGGACCACTCCATTTTCACCGCTTTCAACCGGATCGGCGCGTGCTGGAACGCCCGGGAACGCTCGCGCTACCTCCGATGTATGATGCTCGCGGGGAGCAGAGCCATGACCAATTCTTTCGCCGCGCAGACGGCCATCATTACCGGTGCGGGCAGCGCGGAAGGGATCGGCTTTGCGGCCGCGCGCGATCTGCACGATCGAGGAGTGCGCGTGGCCATCACTTCGACGACCGAACGAATTCGTGACCGGGCGCGAGAACTTGATCCCAGCGGTGAGCGTGTGTTGGCGCTGGTTGCCGATCTCACAGTGGAATCCGAAACCCAGCGCGCGATCGACGCCGTTTTGCAGCACTGGGGACGCATCGATATTCTCGTGAACAACGCCGGCATGGCACAAACAGGACTTGCGATCGAGGGCCGCGAATTGCAAACCACGTCCTACGCCGATTGGAGGAAACAAATTGAAATCACTCTGCACACCGCATTCCTGATGACCCGGGGAGTTCTGCCGGGAATGGCGCAAAGAAGATACGGGCGCATCGTGAACGTCTCTTCGGTTACTGGTCCGCTCGTTAGCAACAAAGGATCGGCGGCCTACGGCGCGGCGAAAGCGGCCATGGATGGCATGATGCGCGCCGTCGCGCTGGAAACGGGACGCGACGGAATCACCATCAACGCCGTAGCCCCTGGCTGGATCGCAACCGCCTCCTCCACCGAATCGGAACGCATCGCCGGACGCCACACGCCGCTTGGCCGGCCCGGCACTCCGGCAGAGGTTGCTGCCGCCGTGTGTTTTCTCGCTTCGCCGCAGGCCTCGTATATCACCGGCCAGGTCATCGTAGTCGACGGCGGAAATATCTTGCAAGAAAACAAGACCCCTTGATTCGCGTCGCACGCGCTTGCCCGAACCTTCGCCTTGGGTGAAACTCGTAGGCGTCTTTAGCCAAATTCCGCGCTTCAGCACTCACTGAGGAGACCCGTCTTGCGCCGAACTCTCTCTGCTTTGACATTGCTTCTGCTGCTCCCCTTCATCGCGGCCGCGCAGGAAACCACCGCGCCCGGCACGCCCGCAACCAAGGAAACCGTGACCGCACCAACGGCCTCGTCACATCCAAAACCCAAGCCACGCGCCACCATCGGCGTCGCGCTCGAAGGCGGCGGAGCGCTGGGCTTGGCGCACATCGGCGTATTGCAGTGGTTCGAGGAGCATCACATTCCCGTCGACTACGTCGCGGGAACCAGCATGGGCGGTCTCGTCGGCGGCTTTTACGCCACCGGCATGAGCCCCGAAGATCTTCGAAAATGGATTGAACGCATTCCTTGGCAGGACGTTCTCAGCGATCGCACCGCCTACGAAGATCTCTCCTACCGCCGCAAGGAAGATCAGCGAGCCAATCCCAACTCCTTGATTCTCGGCCTTCGCAAAGGACTTGCGCTGCCCGGCGGATTGAATGCCGGCCACCAGATCGGCTTGCTCATCGATCGCGAAACGCTTCCCTACTACGGCGTGAACTCCTTCGACGCTCTCCCGATTCCCTTTCGCTGCGTGGCCACCGATTTGGTGAGCGGAAAACTTGTCGTCTTCAAGGATGGTTCGCTGCCGGAAGCGCTGCGCGCGACCATGTCCATACCCGGAGCCTTCACTCCGGTATATGACAAAGACAAAGTCCTGGTGGATGGCGGCTTGCTGAATAATTTGCCCAGCGACGTGGCCAAGGAGATGGGTGCCGACATCGTGATCGCCGTTCATCTGGATACCGCACAGGTGGAAGCGCAGAACATCCAATCCCTGTTCAGCGTGCTGCAACAATCCGTGCGGGTCGTGGTGGCCGAGAGCGAAGTCCGCGGAATGGCGCGTGCGGATGCCGTCGTGTCGGTGGGGCTCGCAGGTTACGCCTCCACGGATTATGAAAAGAACGGCGCGATCATGCAAAAAGGTTACGAGGCAGCACAGAGCAGGGCGATGCTGCTGGAAAAATTCGCTCTAAGCAACGCGGATTGGCAGGACTACATAAGCGCCCGCGAAGCCCGCAAGAAAACTCTCGCGCCGGTGCCGCAATTCATACAGGTGCAAGGCACGACTACTCCAGCCCATAAGGAAGACATTGCTAGATACCTTTCCGCCTTCGCGGGTAAGCCGCTGGACGCTGCGCGCCTGGAGCACGCGCTGACGCGTCTGACCGGCGTGGGTCGCTACGACACCCTGGGTTACCGCATCACCGAACAGGACGGAAAACAAGGACTGCTGATTCTGGTTAGCGAGAAAAATTTTGCGCCTCCCACCATCCAGCCGGCCTTTGAAGTGGACGGCTCCGAGCCGGGAGACGTGAGCTTCACCATGGCCGCGCGCCTCACCTTCATGGATGTCGCGGGTTTCCGGTCCGAGTGGCGCACCGAGTTTCAGTTTGGCAATACCTATGGTCTCGCCAGCGAGTTGTACCGGCCGCTCAGCCCGGAAAGCAAATGGTTTATCGCGCCCCACGCAAATGCCAGCGATCGCGCGCTGAAAATATTTCAAAAGGGAAATCCCCTGGCCGATTACCGGCTGGATCAAGGCAATATCGGCGCGGACGTCGGGTACGGTTTCAGCCGGTTCAGCGAACTCCGCATTGGATACGAAGTCGGCTACCTCGATGCACGTTTGAAGCTTGGAACGCCGGAGTTCCCCTCGGTGAGCGGGCGCACGGGCGCGGCCCGCCTGCACTACCTGATGGATCACACCGACGATCCGGTCATTCCGCGAAAAGGCTTTCGCGTCGAGACCAACTTTCGCTGGTTTGATACCAGCCCGGGAGCAAAAAACGGATTCCCCACCCTGAGCACGCAAGCGGAATATTTTCAGCCCGTCTCTCAGCTCGGCTCGATTTTCCTCATCGGCAATGGCGGCACCACGTTTGGAAACAACAATACCGGCTTGCCGCAATTTTTCCTCGGCGGCCCCTTGTTATTGAGCGCTTACGGCTTGAATGAATTGCGCGGCGATCAATATTATCTATTCCAAGGCGGCTACCTGCACGATCTTTTCACGCTTCCGCCTCTTCTGGGAAAGAAAATTTATGCCATTGGCTCTTACGAAGCCGGAAAAATGTACGGCGCGGCGGGCGAGAGCAAGTTGCCAAACGATTTTGCCGCGGGAGTCCTGGCCGAGACCTCGCTGGGGCCCCTCTTTCTCGGCGGAAGCGTCGGCGACTCGGGCCACTACAAGTGGTTTTTCCAATTGGGTCGCGTGTTTTAGTTAGCTGAACGACACCCTTTTTCAGGAATCGATGCTTCCTTATCCCCAGAGGTGCTCTGGAAACACCTTCCGCCGAGGCTCTTGTTTCCCATCGGAAGCGCTCCTAGACTAATTGCAGAGCGGTTTTCCCTTCCGTTGTCGCAGTGTCTGCCGTCCGCGGACACCTTGGCCGCTGCAGAAATCATTAAAGGACCGTTCCAGTTCTCATGAAGACCCGGCTGAATGAGATGCAGGAAGCATTGCCGCCAACCTCGCCCACTGAGCGGGAAGAGGCCCAGGCCACCGGCGAACCGCAGGAGTTGGTCCGCGAAGAGCTGAATACCGTCAGTGTCCCCGAGCCCTTCCGTCCCATCTTCGAAAAAGCGCAACAGTACGTCCAGGAATATTTTTCGCGGCGCGTCGAAGACCCCAAGCATAGCTCCATCCTGATCTCCGGCGAGCGCTACATTCTCGTGCGCGCGGCTTCGATGTCCGTGGAATTCTTCGACCTGGTGACCTCTCTCTACCAGGATAAAGGCCGCCACGAAGCCCGCAAGGTGGCGAACAACCTGCTCTTCGACATCGCGAACGCCATCGGAAAGGCCGACGCCAAAAGCTTTCACGCGAAGATGGGCGTCACCGATCCCATCGAGCGGCTCTCCGCCGGACCGATTCACTTTTCCTTTTCCGGATGGGCCTTCGTGAAAATCTCTCCGGAATCCTCTCCCAGCCCGGACAGCAACTTCTTCTTGATTTACGATCACCCGTTCTCGTTCGAATCCGACGCCTGGATCAAGCGCGGCCGCAAGACCGATGCGCCGGTTTGCATCATGAACGCCGGCTATTCTTCGGGCTGGTGCGAAGAGAGCTTTGGCATTCCACTGGTCGCCGCGGAAGTCGAGTGCGCGGCCAGGGGCGATGCGCAGTGCCGTTTCATCATGGCTCCTCCCCAAAGGATCGAGGAACATCTCGAAAAGTACCGGCAGAAAAAAACGGGAGCGGCGGCAACGCTCGACCGCCGCGACGAACTGGAACCCGAAATCACGGTTCCCGAATTCTTTCAGCGAAAGCGCATGGAAGAGGAACTCAGGAAATCGCGCGACGAACTGGAAAAACGCGTGGTTGAACGCACCACCGAAGTCGTCTACGCCTACGAACAATTGAAGCAAGAGAGCGCGGAGCGCTCGCGCATGGAAGAAGAGTTGCGCCAATCGCAAAAGATGGAGGCCGTGGGACGCCTGGCCGGCGGAATCGCCCACGACTTCAACAATCTTCTGAGCATCATCATGGGCTACGCGGAATTTTTGGAGCAAGGCCCGTCCGACGCCTCCGCGGTGCGCCGGCAGGCGGAGAAAATTTCTTCGGCATCGAAAAAGGCCGCGGCGCTCACGAATCAGCTTCTGGCTTTCAGCCGCAAGCAAGTTTTGGCGCCGCAAATCATCGACCTCAACAGCGTCATCCTGGAAATCGGCGAAATGGTGCCCCGCTTGATCGGCGAAGACGTCGAGATGGAACTGCACCTCACTCCCAATCTCGCCAAAGTGCGCGTGGACCGCGTGCAAATGGAGCAGGTCATTCTGAATCTGGCCGTGAACGCCCGCGACGCCATGCCCGAGGGCGGCAAGCTGACCATTGAAACGCGCAATGTCGATTTGCGGAACAGACCGCGGACGGAAGGATTTGGAGTTCCCCCCGGCGAATACGTGTTGATGACCGTGCGGGACAATGGCCAGGGCATTTCCGAAGAAGTCCGCGCTCATATTTTCGAGCCGTTCTTCACCACCAAGGAACGCGCAAAGGGCACTGGCCTGGGCCTGGCGACGGTCTATGGAATCGTCAGACAGAGCGATGGATACGTGGGCGTCGAAAGCGAACTCGGCCGCGGCAGCACCTTTTTGATTTGGCTGCCCCGCTCGAACGAGATAGCGGTTCCGTCCGAGCACGAACCGCAGTCCGTCCAGCAACTGGGCGGTGACGAAACCATCCTGGTGGTGGAAGACGAAGAAGCGTTGTTGGAAGCCGTGGGCGATTATCTCGCAAGGCTCGGCTACCACGTCCTTCGAGCCGCGAACGGAGTGGAAGCGCTGGAATTGGCCGGGCGCCCCGGCGCACAGGTTCACCTGGTGGTGACCGACGTGGTCATGCCCAAGATGAGCGGTCCGGAAATGATGGCCCGCCTCCTTCTGTTAAACCCCAAGCTGCTCGTGATTTACGTCTCGGGCTATACCGACAACATGATTGCGAAGCGCGGCGTGCTGGAAGCGGGAGTCGTCTTTCTCCAGAAGCCCTTTCCCCTGCGCATCCTGGCCGGAAAAATTCGCGAAGCCATCTCAAACGTCCAGAACTGAAACTCCGGGGGGTCCGGGTAGGGCCCTCATTGTAAGTAGACCCACATCAGCCATTCATCTAGCTGTAACACGCATCTCGTATAAACCAGCCACCATTCAGCCAGTTGCACTCCCCTGCGCTGGCGTAGCCTTGCACCGAGACAGGAGCATTATGGCCACCGCGAATCCAACCGCGAATACATCCATTGGAAGCACAGGAGTGCCAACGACACCCACAGGACATTCGGTTCACGAAAAAATGTCCAAGGGGCCGGGCCTGATCGGGACACTCATCTTTGTTGCCGTGTTGATCGCCGGCGTCGTTTATATCGGTATTAGCCTTTCGCATGATCTGATTAACTTGCACGCCAGCTCCGCCTTGCCTTACATCCTGCTGGGCGTGGCGCTCTTTGTGGCGTTGGGTTTTGAGTTTGTGAATGGATTTCACGACACCGCAAATGCGGTGGCCACGGTGATCTACACGCATTCGCTGGATCCGCACATCGCGGTGTCCTGGTCGGGCTTCTGCAATTTCGCGGGCGTGGTCGTCTCCGGAGGCGCGGTGGCTTTCGCCATCGTTTCGCTCTTGCCGGTCGAGTTGATTTTGCAAGTGGGCAGCGGCGCGGGTTTCGCGATGGTCTTCGCTCTGTTGATCGCGGCCATCCTTTGGAACCTGGGCACTTGGGCGTTTGGCTTGCCGGCTTCCAGTTCGCACACACTCATCGGTTCGATTATTGGAGTGGGAATCGCGAATCAATTGATGAATGCGCGTTCGGGAACCAGTGGCGTCGACTGGGCGCAGGCCGCCAACATCGGAAAGTCGCTGGTGCTTTCTCCCATCATCGGCTTCCTCGTTGCCGGCATGTTGCTGATGTTTATGAAGGCGGTCATCAAAGACAAGAAGCTGTACGAGGCACCCGTGGGAACCGAGCCGCCGCCGTTCTGGATTCGCGGCTTGCTCGTTCTGACGTGCACGGGCGTCAGCTTCTTCCACGGCTCGAACGACGGACAGAAGGGCATGGGCTTGATCATGCTGATTCTGATCGGGACGGTGCCGACGACTTACGCGTTGAACCATGCTGTGACGCCGCGGCAGTCTCAGGATTTCATCGCCGTATCAACACAAACGGCGGAGACGCTGGGAAAATATGTGCAGACCAGTTCTTCGATCGGCGATCCGCGGGATGAAGTGACCGAATACATTCGCACCAAGGAGTTCAAGCCCAACACCATGCTCGCGATGCGCGAACTGGTGAACGGCATCGGCACGGAAATGTCCATGTTCAAGGAGCTGGCGAAGATTCCGAACGAGCAGGTTCGGAACTTCCGTAATGATATGTACCTGGCGAGCGAAGCGATTCGCTTGATGCAAAAATCAGGCAAGCCGGAGATGGCCGCCGCGGATGCGGCGGTGCTGAAAAACTACAAGAAGCACGTGGATCTGGCGACCCGCTTCATTCCGCTGTGGGTAAAGGTGGCGGTTGCGCTGGCGCTGGGCCTTGGCACGATGGTTGGCTGGAAGCGCATCGTGGTGACGGTGGGCGAAAAAATTGGAAAAAATCACCTGACCTACGCGCAGGGAGCGGCAGCGGAAATTACCGCGATGGCCACGATCGGCGCGGCGGATGCGTTCGGATTGCCGGTGAGCACCACGCACGTTTTATCTTCGGGCGTGGCGGGGACCATGATGGCCAACCACTCCGGATTGCAATGGTCTACGGTGCGCAATTTGCTGATGGCTTGGGTGTTGACGCTGCCGGTGGCGATGATGCTCTCCGGCTTCCTCTTCTGGACCTTCCGGAAGATTTTCTAAAAGCTGCCGCCAAATAAATTGCTGAAGAGAAAAGGCCTCTCGTTTTTCTGGCGAGAGGCCTTTCTTTATCCAATCGGCTCGGAATCGACGGGCAGTTCTTCGGAGACTTGCGGTTCGACGAGTTCAGGAAGTTTTCGCGCGCGAACGGTGCCAATCAAGAGTACGAGATTGGTCAGTAGGATTACGGCGAACGCGAGAGACGGGAGAAATTCAAATTGCGGGCCGCGCGCTTCGAAGACTTCGATTCCGAGAACCGCGGTGATCAACCCGCGCGGAAGGAACCAGATCATCAGTTCGCGTTCCTGCGAAGTGAAGTTGCGCCAGGCGAGGCGGCCGGACTGCACCGCGAACCAGCGCGCCACAAAAAGCGCACCGAGACAACCGAAAGCGAGCACGGCATTTTTTCGCAAACCGGAAAAATCAACGAGCGCGCCGAGCAGAACGAAAAAGAAGGTGCGAATCAGGAATGCCAGCTCGCCGTGAAACGTGAGCATCTGGTGATGCTGCGGCGCGCCGCCGTGTTGCTCCTTGATGGGAACTTCGGAAAACCAGTCGGAGGGCCCTTCTTCGTCATCGAGATGCATGCGCCTGCGAATCGAAGGAAAATTGGCGAGCGCCAGGCCGAAGACGAGCACGGAAACGAGTTCGTTCCCTTTTATTGCGTGAACGCCGGAATAAACGAGAAGCACGGCGGCAAACGTCAGCACGTGCCAGAAACGTTCTTCCGAAAGAATCGGAAGAAGATACGACCACAGCATCCCCGCGAGAACGCCTCCCGCCACCGCAATTATCAAACTGGAGAAGAGACTCCAGGTGATGGCTTTTGGCGAGGCGCTCCCGCCGGCGGCGACGTCCAGCAACGCGGTGACCGCGAGGACGGCGAGGGCGTCTCCGAGCGATGCTTCCACGAGAAGCGTGACCTTCACTTCGCGGCGAAGTTTTACTTGCTGCAGGACCGGGAGAATGATCGCACTGCTGATGCAACCGAGAACGGCGCCGACGAGCAGCGCGGGGATCCACGCGAAATGCAAAGCGTGGCGGCAAACTAGCGCGACGGCGGCGAGAGTCAAAACATAACTGAAGATGGAAAGAAAAAAGCCGCCGGCAAAATGGCTGAGAATTTCGCGGAGCTTTAAATCGAGGCCGCCCTCGAAGAGGATCAAGATGAGCGCGAGCGAGCCGAAGCCGTGAGTGGCTCCGCGAAAAATTTCCGGATTCACCCAGTGCAGGATCGGGCCGATTACGACGCCGGTGGCCATGAGAATGATGACGTCGGGGACGCCGGTGAAGCGCACGAGGCGGTTGGCGACGAACGCGAGTACGAGAAGGCCACCGAGAAGAGCAAAGAAAAAGTTCAGGTCCATGAAAATGCCGGGCGCGCCGGGATGAGAAGGATTGCGGAAAGGCGCGAACGAAGCAAATGAAAAATGTGAGAGTGATGACAAACGGCCGAAAAAGCTGGAGCCGGCGAATTAGACTGTTCTTAGATTAAAACCGCGTGACAATGAAGAGCCCCGCGGCGATGGCGAACACGTCTTCCGCGAGCGCAATCACCAGGTCGCGAACTTTTAGCGCTCGCACCAGGCCGGTGCGGGCTTGAAAGCCGGCGAACGCGCCTGCGACACCCCCCAAGGCACCTAGGACTGCGCCGACCTTGAGGGTCTGGCCCCCGGCCACGGCAATCGCGGCGCCACTGAGGCCTCCAGTCAGGATGCGTGCGATTAATCCAACAGGCGCGGTGCGCGCGGGAGTGGATGGAAGCTGGTCGGCGTAAAATTCTCCCAGTGCCAACACCGTGAAGATGCCGACGGTGATTGCCGAGGCCATAAAGGATAGCCGGGTGCCATGTAGCTGCAGCCAGCCGAGGTGCGCGGCCCACGCCACGACGGCGGGAGCGGTGAGCGAGCGCAAACCGGCGACGACGCCGATGGCAAAAGCGAGAAGGAGGATGACGGTTGGAGTCATGGGAGGACGACTCTGCCTCTGAGGTCCATGGAAGTCAAGAAAGAAGACTTGGCGTTCAATGGCGGTTGATGTGCGATTTAGGAAGATACGGTTATGAGCAGGAGGCCTCCCCCCCGGGCTTTTTTGTAAGTGTTGCTTCTAAAGGAGTTAGGTATTGCGTAAGTCTTTTAGATGCAACACTTATGAGGAGCATTGCAAGTGTTGCTTATAAAGGACTTACGGATGCTCTTTTCCGGCGCCTGGAAAGCAAAAACGCCCCGAACAGGTAGGGCGTTACGGACAAGAACCCAATAATTCCTATTGAGTATGATAGACGAATCGTTAGCTTCTGTCAAGGTGGAAACGTACGGGCAAAATATTTCCCATCGGGCGTGGCGATCCGGAGTCTGTATTTGCGCGACATTTTGAGCCGGGGGGCGACGGATTTGGCACTTGGGTCGGTCTGGGGCATAGTGGCATCGTAAGATTTAAGTAGAGGTGCGGAATGAGGCTGAAGAGACGCGGATGGTTGGTGCTGGCGGCAAGTCTGGTAATGCCGGGGATGATTGGAATGGCTGCGGGGGGAGAGAGACTGGCGCGGGCAAAGTCGCAGGCTCCTACGGTGAGCGGGGGCGTGGCGCTAGTGGTCAAAGGGGTGGTGAAGCAGGAGTTGCAGTTGACCATGGCCGATTTGAAGGGGCTGGCGCGGACCAAGGTTACGGCGAAGGACCATGATGGAGTGGCGCGGGAGTACGAAGGGGTGGCGCTGCAGGCGCTGCTGGCGAAGGCGGGGGTGCCGCTGGGTGGCGAGTTGCGCGGGAAGAATATGACGCTGGTCGTTGTGGCGGAAGGGTCCGACGGGTATAAAGCGGTGTTTTCGGTGGCGGAATTGGATGAGGATTTTGCGCGGGAACAGGTGGTGGTGGTGGACAGCGAGGACGGGAAGGCGCTGGACGCGGCGCATGGACCGCTGCGGCTGGTGGTTCCAGGGGATAAGCGGCAGGGGCGGTGGGTGCGGTTGTTGAAGAGTATTACGGTGATGAAGGCTGGGGAATAGGACATTCCCGGTGTTGTGGTCGAAGTTGATTTGGCCGTAGACACGGCTCGAATTAGGCCGACTTTAGGCGAGAGTCAGACTTCCCATCGACGAGAGTCCGACGCACCCAGAGAAGTTTCGGCAATACATTCCCTCTGGTGTAAAGGGTTAGCGGACCTTCACCTTGATCCTTCGACTCCAGTCTCCAAATCTCTTGCCCGTCCAAACCATACGAATGGCTGTGAAAGTCATACACACCCAAGAGGTCTGACACCTGCAGGCGTTCTTTAATTAACGCGTTCAGATGTTCAAACTCGTGAGCCAATGGATCGTAGGTGAAGAGCTGGAGCTGGCTTCCTTCCTCAATCGAAGCCCGTAGGTACTGGGAATATAAACACAAGATAGCCAACCCGACTTCGGGGGTCACATCAAAATCAGGCCGCTCAATAAGCATGCGATTGATAAAAGTTCGAACGAATTGAAAGGACAGGTTCAGTCTTGAGAAATTCTGAATGACCAAGCTGTAAAAGTACTTCGACGGTCTCGACGATAAGGCCGTGGCTATCGCAAGCTCATTTGGCATCAACTGAAGGTCGATCATACTCCGGGGTATCCAGGGCAGCCCCACGATGAAGACCGCGGTGAGGTATTCCTGCAATGATTTATGTGAAAACTCGAACAGATCAGCTCCAGACTGCACAATCAGTCCAGTATGCGTTTCCAATTCATTCACGACGGCCTGCGCTTCTGAATTGCGGAGACCGTAGTTTATTGAGATTTGGCGATAGCTTTCTAGCAGATCAAATCTTGTGAAGGTGGATGTCTTGTTTGAAGTTGTGAGGTTGTGAGCAAGGTCGGAAAGAAAATCGGCCTTCCTATCCACCTCAAAGTCCGAATATGCAGACAGTCGTTGCACAGAACGTTGCTGATCCCAGTCTTCGAGCAAAAGACTCACGATCTTTTTGTACACCGATTTAGGCTTTTCGGGAATCTTGTGAACGCGTTCAAATATTGCACACAAATGGGCCAGGGTTAGCGGTTTGATCGCGGCGTCAGCGAAGGGAGAATCGTTCACCTGTCTCAAAAAGGTTTCGGCCTCAGCAGCACCAAGCCAGCCACCTGCGAACTGTTGGATTTGAGGCGACGAAAGAGGAGCGATCTCGTAGGCAGTCATCTTCTCGATGTGATAAGTGAACTCCCCGGTCCGCGCAGTTAGGATGATTCGCGCCTTTTCGAGCTGGATTGCGAGCCGACGCACTCCCGCGACAATGCTGTCGCGCTTGGCTTTATGGGAGACTTCGTCGAGACCGTCGAGAAGAATGAGGGGATGTAGGGTCTCCAATATCTGGACGACAGCCCTTTCTCTCAGTGACCTCCGAGCCTCGGACGCGTCTGCGGATTCCAAATCTGCGGGGAAGATCAGAGGGATGTCGAGCACCGACTGAATCCGCTCAATGAGGAGGTCCTGAAGATAACCACTGGCTGACGTCGCGTTGTTCAAATCGCGGAGCCGAATTAAGAGTGGAAATTCCTGTAGGGGAAAAATCTCGGCGCCCGTCAACATTTGCTGGCACAGGTGCTTCACCGCGGTAGTTTTTCCAGCTCCGGGTTGCCCCAATATCACGAGGTGACTGACCTCACCGTCTCCGAAAATGACGGAGAGGGGAGCGGAACGGAGCTCTTCCGAGTCTGAAAAACGCTGTCTCCGGGGAAGTAGATAGATGTCGAGAGGTACGAAAACCTCAGAAGTAACTTTCGGCCTCAACAGATCCTTGAATGAGATTTCTCCGGACCAGTTCCTTATCTCTTTTTGATGCTCAGCGATGGCGGTATCGAGTCGTTCTTGGGAGGAAGACAGGCTCACATTCCAGCGGCTGAGATATTGCGAAAGGAAAGCGAAGGCTTGCTTGGACGCCTCGCCTGCGAAGGAGTTCTCAAAGTTATCTAGCAAGCCGGACATGGGGCCATAATAGCACCAAGGAATATGACACAGTAGTGGAGACCCACCCGGATATCTAATGAAGGCTGCAATCCCGGCTCGTCAATTGCGCAGAACCTTGAATGGGTGAATGTGCATCGAGGAAATTGGGTACAGAAGGAAAGTTTCTATCTTTCGGTGCAAGGCCTTTTCAATGTTGATAAACGTCCCGCCTGGCTCTCTTGGTCCTTTCGGTCGCGGCTGCCGGCTCTCAGACCAGTTTGATGGTGACGTCCACGTTGCCGCGAATCGCTTTGGAATAGGTGCAAATCTGCTCGGCAGCATCCACGATCTCCTGAGCTACGGTGCGGTCCAGCCCCGGGATGGTGACGTTGAGCCGAGCTTGCAGAAAGTAATCTTCGCCGGTCTTACACAAATCTACTTCGGCGTCGAGAGATGTTTCCTCGGGAAGCCGGATCTTCATCTTGCGAGCGGCGATTTTCATCGATTCTTCGAAGCAGCCGGACCAGCCCACAGCAAACAGCTGTTCCGGATTGGTGCCGGTGCCGGCGGAGCCAGGAATCGAGAGTTTGACCTCCAGCCGCCCATCCGAGCTGCTGCCCACACCATGTTCGCGGCCGCCGACGGTATGCGTTTTTGCGGTGTACAGAACTTGTTTCTCTTCGGACATCGTTGGTGATGTGCTCATTCTTTCCTCCTTGAAGCAACCTTGAAGATTCACGCCAGATGCGTGTTTTGATTCAGAGCACAGGCCGCAGGATTCACAATTTTCGGGGACGATCAGGCTCTTGCGGCCTACGCAGGCGAGACTTGCCTTGCGGCCTTTCGTATGGGAAGGGGTCTTCTCCAACCGAAAGATGTGGGGCTAATTCTTGGGAGGGTCCGTGGGGGGCGGGCCCGGACCGTTGCGGCTGGTAGTTCCGGGAGATAAGCGGCAGGGGCGGTGGGTGCGGTTGTTGAAGAGTGTTACGGTGATGAAGGCCGGGGAGTAGACCATTCTCTGATGAAATTCGGCCGCTCACAGCCTGGTTGGCCGCATCATCGGATGCTACTACGAATCCATTCGTCAGGTTTCGGGGTCAATGCTGCAGGCGGATTATTTCCGGATGGCCCGTAGTCCGTCGAGAGCCGCTGCCCAGCGCGGGATCACTTCCTACAAGCCGACTTCCCGGTACTAATCTCCGCAATGAGTGGATTGGCGATTTAGCACTCATCGCGGAGGTCGTAGCAAGCCAACTGGCAAAGATCACTTGCCCAACGGGCCGGCAATACATCGAGAACGGGTTCCAACGGCAATCCGCATCCCCCGGCCCCTGATGCCAGGGCCTCCGCCGTGACGGCTCGCGCTCCTGCGCGGGTTGCGGCGACACTCCAATCGTCAGGTCAATGAGTAATTGCTTCAGGAAGCCTATTTGTTAAACCATGCAGCCAGCTGCGATACGCGGCGCATGGGGAAGCATGAATTAACACAGGTGTCAGGGTTCAGAGATCAGGAGACAGAAATTGGGAACTCCAAAATCCCCACTTGACATCGCCGGATAATTCACTACCATATGGTTGTGGATAAGTTGGATACAACATTTACGGCTCTGTCTGATCCAACCCGCCGGGCGATGATCGAACGGCTCTCCCATGGGCCTGCCTCTGTGCATGGATTGACGGAACCGTTCGCACTCTCGCAGCAGATGATTTCAAAACATATCGCCTACCTGGTGCGGGCGCGGATTGTGATCAAGACGAAGCGTGGAAGAGAAAGCGTGTGCACGCTTAGGCCAGAGGCGATAAAGACAGTCAGCGACTGGGCCATTAGCTATCGCCGATTCTGGGAAGAGAGATTCGACAGGTTGGATGTGGTTGTGAATCAAATGAAAAAAGAGGAGGTCAGAGATGACAAAAAACACGGTTAACGAGAAAGAGCGGATGGTTATCACTAGAGTTTTTGATGCCCCACGCGCATTGGTTTGGGAGGCGTGGACGAACCCGAAATATGTGATGCAGTGGTGGGGGCCGAAGGGTTTTACAGCGCCGGTTTGCAAGATTGATTTTCGCGTGGGAGGAAAATTTCTTTGCTGCATGAGATCGCCGGATGGGCAGGAGGGCTGGAATGGCGGGGAATACCACGAGATTGTTCCTCACGAAAAGATCGTTT
>Ga0210407_10001143_pt1 | contig 25882 bp, 22 predicted proteins | sample IncBWC27MmetaG_FD_150860 | JGI IMG/M metagenome (GOLD analysis project Ga0210407, IMG submission 150860) | Forest soil microbial communities from Barre Woods Harvard Forest LTER site, Petersham, Massachusetts, United States - Inc-BW-C-27-M | ecosystem: Environmental > Terrestrial > Soil >...
CACCGCGAGGCCATCGCGTGCGCGATGTATATAATGTTACATCCGACCCAGTCTACGCGACTCCCTGCGCCTTTACCGGCGCGGTTGCTGCCGCAGTCGTAACACCCTGCTCCGATTCCTTTACAACGCGGGCCGCCAGCGGTTTCAACCACAGCAACGCCATAAACGCTGCGATCAGATCGCACACAATCATCGCCCAGAACACCTTCGACCACGACCCGGTCTTGGCAAATAGCCATGCTGCGCCCGGCCCAGCAAATGCCGCCGCAACTCCCTTGGCTGTGTACACAACGCCGTAATTAGTCGTCGCCCACGCCTTTCCGTATAAGTCGCCCGTAATCGAGGGGAACAACGAGAATATGTTGCCCCACGCGAAGAAACACAGACCCGAAAGCACCACGAACCACACCGGGTGATTGATCAATTGCAGCAGCGCGTACACCGCGATCGCCTCTAGAATGAAAGCGATAAAAATGGCGTTCTCACGGCCGATATTGTCAGATACCCACCCCCAGAAAGGACGGGTCAACCCATTCAATATCCGGTCCACGGTAATCGCTAACACCAAGGCGGTCATGCCGAATGCCACGATAACGTTGTCCACGTGGTAGGACGATGCCATAGGATTCAGCTGCGCGGTAACTACCAGGCCGCCGAAGGCCAACATCGTCATCATCACGTAAATCACGTAGAACGATGGCTGGCGTAGCATCTGCCACGGCGTCATGTCCACTGCCGCCGTATTCACCTTGGCTTTGATCTTGGCCTCTATGACTTTCCAATTGGGAGGCGTCCATCCTTCGGGCGGCCGGGCCAAGAAGAGCGACGAAGCCAGCACCACCACGCCTTGGATAATTCCCCATACGATGAATGTGTGTTGGTAACCAGAAACTTTCAGCATCGCGGCAATGGGCGAGATGGTCGTCGCGGTACCTATGCCGAACGCTCCGGCAGTCAGGCCGACGCAAAGACCCCGATGGTCCGGGAACCACTTCAGCGCATTGCCGATGGCTCCCCCGTAAACGATCCCAGCTCCGATGCCGCCGACTCCGTACCAGAAGTACAGGCTGTTGATCGTCTCCGCATACCCGGATCCCACCCAGCCCAGTCCCACCAGCACTGCGCCGGCACCGAGCATGAAGCGGGGCCCGATCTTATCCACCAGGTATCCTTCGAAAGGTACGAGCCACGTTTCCAGTGCGACGAAAAGCGTGAACGTCCACTGTACCGCTACCAGCGAGACGTGCAGGTGCGCTTGTATGGGCTTGGTGAAGAGCGTCCACGCATACTGCAGGTTTGCAATTGCCATCATGGCGACGATGCCGGCCATTAGTTGAACCCAACGATTGGGAATACGGGAGGGATGAATCAGAGAAGCAGGAGATACGGTCATGAGCGTTCCTCCGATACTGCGCGTTCCACGTTAACAGCGCACAGCGAGAACGGCATGGTTCTGGGCTCGAAAGCCCCGTGAATCGTTGCGAAATTTGCTATACTGGTCCGTTAATCGAACCACTTGCGGGACACAGTTATCACGCTCGCCTTGGGCTGTCAAGAGCTTCGTTGACCCTCCCCTCGGAAAGCCTTTCCCCCGCGCGTGCGTTTCCCCTTAACCCCGACCCAGGCAAGTAACGAAATGGAGGGACGGCCGATTTCGATGGACGAAAGCCTGCGCACCCAACTGGAGACTTACCTGACTCACCTCGACGGCTTGATCCGTCGCGGCCGTCAGGTTTTGGAAACTCTCGCGAGTGAGCCCTCCAACCCAGCGGCAATGGGCGCCACTCGCGCCTGGCAGGAAGACTGTGGCGTCACCATAAATCAACTCTCAGGTGGCAGCAAATCGCATTGGCTCGCGCGATCTTTTAGCGAGGCGTTTCTGATGCGCTCGACGAACGGTCAGGCCGTCACCGGCGCTGCGCCCACCGAAATCGTCAAGCGATTGATCGGAGTCCTCGAGCAAGCTGTAACCACGCTCTCTGCAATGGAGAATGGCGCAGACGGTTCCGCGAACGCTTCGGCTGCGCCGCCGTCAGCATCATCAGCGACTCCCGCGCCTCGCCGGTTCGAGTTCGTTCACAACGCTGATCTCAAGCCGGTTCTCGAGCAAGCCTACACCGATAGCCGTCTCGCCCTCGAACAGCACGAATACGAACTCGCTCTGCGCACCTCTTGCGGAATCCTCGAAGCCATCGTCACCGACGCGCTGGAACACAAGGGGCAAAACGCACTCGCCGACGCGGACGCGCCCGCAGGAAAAATTGGTGATTGGCCGTTCGAGACGCGTCTGGCAGTTGCAGAGAGGACCGGACTGATTCGCAGCGGATGCGCCCGTCTACCCGCCGCCGCGCGAACGTATCGCAATCACACCGATACCCCCAGCGAGAGCGGCGCGGAAGCGAAAATTTCCGAGCGCGATGCACGCGTAGCCGGACAAGTGCTCCACGTAGTGATGAGGGATTTGGATCCGGGCCGCTAGAGGTTGCAGTCCGCGCTTTCCGTTTCGCCGGATGCCATTTCGCAGTTGACGTTCCCAACACGACCGCGCGGTTCTCGTAGCGCCGGCGTCTCGCCGGCTTTTTCCTGATGAAGCTCGTTGCACCAGCGCCGTAGGCGCGGCATAAGTTAGCCCACCGCGGAAGCGGCGGGAAAAATCACAAAAAGAGTCCGGAGCGCCGCAGGTGCGACACAGCTTTCGGTGCCATGGTCGCCACCTCTCGCCGGCAATCTCGGTCATGCTAAAAACTCGGGACGCCAACTGAGCCAGACAGCTTCTAATCTTCCAAATCCTGCCGAAAAATCGGCTGCGATGGATTCACGCTGCCATCAATCACGGCAACCACCAAATATTCGTAAGCGTCCGTCGCCTCTGCCAACGTAGCATAGCCGCGTTCTCGCTGCATCTGTCCACTCCCCGAATAGATCAGCGTGAAATACCGCCCCGACGAATACTGCAGCTCGAGCAACTTATTCGGCATGTCGGGATCGCCTTCCTGCCCCAGCACGTCCATCAGCGCCACCGTCCACTGCCGCCCCTTCGGGTCGGTGACGACCTCGCGCTCGAGGTACTGCCATTCGTCCATGCTCCACAATGGCATGTCTATTCCAACAGTTGCCGCAACGCCTGCGCGACTTGCGACCCGGTAAATGGTTTAGGCACCAGCAAAACGCGCTGCGCATTCCGCGAACGCAGACTTGCCACGGCTACCTCTGGCGTATCGCTGATAATTACGATGGGGAAATTTGCGTGATCGGGATGGTGACGCACGGAATCGAACAGCGCCTCGCTCATATCATACGAAGTACAATCCAGCACGAGCCCTTCGGAATGCTGCGAAGCAATCAGTTCGTTAACGCCGACGTTGTATCCCTCGGCGAACACCTCGAAGCCCGCGTCGCGCAAAGCAAACGTCAACAGCTCGGCGATCTCCGGCGTGTCGTCTATGAGCAGGATGCGCTGCAAGCGTCCGCTACTTCTTGGCGGCGCCGGTGCCGGGCAGCCGTTTCTTCTTGCCTTCGCACGGCTCCAGATCCATTACCCAGATCCGTCCGCCTGCTGTGTAATACGCGCGACGATCGTTCTCAAACATCGCGCCCCAGGCCTCCAGCGTGCGCATTGCGAACGTGACTCCTTCGAAATTATTGCGCGCGTGGTTCAGCACTTCATTCGTGTGCCAGTTGTCGGTGAGGATTGCGTCGCCCGCGTGCACGCGCAGCACGGTGTACCAGCGGTCGTAGGCCGCGTCCGTGCGAACTTCGCGCGTCGAGCCACGCTTCTTGCCTTCCGTAACGACGTAGCTTTCCTGCGCCTCAGGTGCGGCTGTCGGCAGATTCGTGTCGGTGCTCATAGCGTTTGCGCCACCGCCTCGGCCGCAGACGCCGTGGCCATGTTGACCAGGTTTTTCGCGTCCGCTGCCTGAATCAACGCTTCCGGCAACTCGATGCCCATCATCTTCCATTGCTGGTTGGCAAACGTCTGCAATTTGGCGATGTGCTCGGCGTGCAAATGGCCGAAGCGTCCTTGCAATTTCAAATATTCCGACACCGGCCGCATATTCTGCGGGCGGAAACTATAATCGTACTCGCGCTTCTCCGGATTCCATTCCCAGATCGGGTACAGCCCACATTCCACGACCAGCCGGCCCAGATCAATCGAACGCGGAGTCTCATACACGAAACCCTTCTGGCACGGTGTGTAAATCATCAGGTACGCAGCGCCCTTGTGGTTCAGCCCCTTGCGCACTTTGTTCATCAGGTCAATCGGATAACCCACGCTCGCCGTCGCCACATAGCAGTGCGGATGCCCCGCAGCCATCATGCGCGCGAGATCCTTCGGGAAAAGAGTCTTCGCCTCCGGAACCATCGGCCCCGGGGGTGAGAATGTCGTCATGCCGCCGTAAGGCGTGCGCGACGAAGCCTGAATTCCCGTGTTTGCGTACTGCTCGTTGTCGTAGCAGATGATCAGGCAGTCATGATTTCGATACAGAGCGCCGGAAATCGAAGCGAGTCCGATGTCGGACGCGCTGCCGTCGCCCGCTTCGCAGATAATATTCGGAAACGCGCCCTTCCATTTGCCCTTGCGAATCATCGCTTCATACGCGGCAGCGACGCCTGCAGTAAAACTTCCCGCGCTGCCAATCTGCGTGTGCGCCCAGGGCACATTGTAGGGCGTACACAAATACGAACTGTTCGCCACGTACATGCACCCGGTCGGCCCCACCAGAATCGTATTGTCGCCGGCCGCTTTGCTCGTCATTCGGTATTGGATGGACGGCCCGCAACCCGCGCAAGTGCGATGCCCCGGAACAAACGGCTCGCTCGCCGGCAAGTCGGGATTGTAAAACCGCGCCCCTTGGTTCGGGCTCCCCAGAATCGGCAGTATCTGGCGTTCCACTTCAATCGCTGGCATATCGCTTTCTCCCACGGCAGAGCACGAAGACCGCACTCCACCAATCGTTGTGCGAACCGTCAGGCTCGCCGATATAAATAAACCCTACTCTTCGAACCCGACCCAATGCGTGCGCTTTTCAATCTTGCCGCGTTTCTGCGCTTCCGTCATTTTCTTCGCCATCCAGTAAAATTCGTTCAGCACAATCGCTTCGCCGCCCATTCCCGCCATAAACGAAAGCACCAGCGGCTTATGCTGGCTTTCGTACAGAGCCGCGCATACCTCGCCGTACAGCACGCCGCCGCTGCTCACGCTGCCCAGGCCCATATTCGTCTCAATCACGCCGACTACTTTGAACTTGCTGAGCACTTCGTTCACGCGGTCCGTCGGATAAGGCCGGATCGTGCGCAGCCGCACCATGCCTACCTTCAGACCATTGTCACGCATGTGTTTAATCGCAAACCGCGCCGTCACCGCGTGGCCGCCCTGCAAGAAGAACACAACGTCCGCGTCATCGGTCATGTACTCTTCGACCCAAGGATCGTAGCGCCGCCCGAAAATTTTCGCGAACTCGTCGTGCGCTTCCTCGATCACCGCAACCGCGCCTTCCATCGCGCGCGCCCGCTCCAACTGCAGCGGCGGCCCCTGCTCCGGCATGATCTGCGGACCGTGCGAAACCGGATGCCGCGGATCGAGCGGGTAAGGATGCTTGTACGGCGGCAAAAATTCCTTCACCTGGCCGGAGTCTGGCAACTCGACGTCACTCGTGATGTGCGAAACGAAAAATCCATCCTGGCAAACCATCTGCGGCAGTAGCACTCGCGGATCTTCTCCGATGCGATAAGCCATCAAGTGATTGTCGAATGCTTCCTGCGCGTCGCAGGCCCAGCCCATCAGCCAACCCATGTCGCGAGTCGAAAGCGCGTCGGTATGCTCGGAACCGAAATCGCCAGGAGGATCAAGCGTGCGGTCGGCGATCATCATTTGCACCGGCATGCGGCTGCCGGAGATCGGCGAATAAAGTTCGTAAGCGAACTGCACGCCCACGCCCGAGCTGCCGGTGAAGACGCGCGCCCCGCTCGACGAAGCGCCGTGCGAGATGCTCAATTGAGAGTGCTCGCTATCGGCCACGATGTACTCGGCGTCCAGTTCCCCATTCGCCACCATTTGCGCCAGCGCCATCATCGTCGCCGTGTACGGCCGGATCGGATACGCCGCAATCACATCCACGTCGGCATACTTCGCGGCCTGCGCCGAAGCGACGCAGCCGTTGATCCGCACTGTTCTCTTCTTACCTTCCGTAGCCGTCGCCATTTTTCGCTCCGATCCCGAATGTTTCACAGATATTCGCTATAGATTTTTTGGCGCGCGGTCGCCCAAATTCCGCAATTCTTCCGCCTGCCGTCCGTGCAGGCCTGGCGTAACCGCGAACGCCGTATCCATGCGCACCACGCCCGTATCGAAGTCCAGTTCCGGCACACCTTCGAGGCATCCGGTCGGACATTCCTCGATGCACACACGGCAACCCTTGCAATAATCCACCAAAATCTTGTACAAGCCATTCGAACGCACGTCGCGCACGATGCACGGTTCCGGACAAACCAGGTAACAGTTGTCGCACGCGTTGCACGTGCCGCAACTGAAGCAGCGCCCAGCCTCCTCCACCGCTTGCTCTTCCGTGAACGCCTGAATCACTTCTTGCTGCGTCTTGCGCCGACTCTTAGGCGGCAGCAAAGTCTGTTGCACGCGCGGAAAGTGCGGGAAATAAGTCATGTTCATGCGGTTCAAATCGAAAATCACGTCCACGGGAATCGTGCGCGGTTCCAGCGCCACGCCACGCATCACCTTATCCAAATTGAACGCCACACGCTTCCCATCGCCCACTGCGTTCACCACCATCAGCGGCTGGCCCGCACCGAGTTGCACGATGTCGCCCGCGGCAAAAAAGTTCGTGTCGCCCAAGCGTCCGAAGCGGTCAATCTTGATCGTGCCGCGCTCGGTCTTGAATTCCTGCGGCAACCACGCGAGCGACGCGTGCTGCCCCACCGCGATGATCACGTTATCAACCGCGAACCGTTCCGCGGGAGTCTCGCGATCAATGTCGATCGGCGAAGCATTGATTGCGCCGGCAAACTTTGCCGGATGTAGCTGCAAAGCTTCTACCTTGCCGTTGCCCAGGACGGCGGTCATCGCCTTCCCGTGCATCAGCTCCACGCCTTCTTCCTTCATGTCGTGCAAATCTTCCGGGGACGCCGGCATTTCCTGCGGGTGCGCTTCCACCGTGATCATGGTTACTTCCACGGCGCCCTGCCGCAGCGCTTCACGTGCGCAATCAATCGCGGTGTTTCCTCCGCCGATTACCGCCACGCGCGCTCCGACCTTCACGTTGGAGGTTCCCATGCCGATGTCGCGCAGGAACGGAAGGCCGAACAGCACCCCTTGCTTATTTTCGCCCTCGGCTCGCGCGCTGTTTGGCTCGGTCAGCCCCACGGCCAGCACGACTGCGTCGTAATTCTTTTTCAGATCGTCCCAGCTGACATCTTTCCCGACTTCCACATTCGTCTTGATCGTAATGCCCAGCTCTACCAAACGTTCAATCTCGCGATCCAGCACGTTCTGCGGCAGCACCCAATCCGGAATTCCGCCGCGATTCAGTCCGCCGGCCTTCGGAGATTTTTCCAGGATCGTAACTTTGTAGCCCAGCCGCGCCAGTTGGTAGGCCGCGCTATGCCCCGCGGGCCCCGAGCCAACCACCGCCACTTTCTTGCCGTTAGGCGTCCCCGGCTTCACCACGTCGCGCGTCAACGCCTGTCCCAGGTCGCCCAGAAACCGCTCGACCGCGCGAATCGAAATCGCCTCGTCGTACTTTCCGCGGTTGCACGCTTGCTCGCACGGGTGGTAACACACGCGCCCCGTCACCGACGGGAACGGCATGTCTTCCTTGATGAGCGCGTAAGCGTCCAGATACTTCCCGCGCTTCACCAAATCGAGATAGCCCTGAATTTTTTCATTGGTGCCGCAAGCGTTGTTGCATGGCGGCAATTTATCGCGATACACAGGACGAATCGAACGCCAGTTTCCGGTGGGAAATAAATCCTGCCCGCTCTGCGTGGGCGCGGGCGTGATGCCGGCAAACGGAATCTTCAGCCGCTCGGGAATCTTTGTGCCTTTGGTTGACATGTGTCCTTTTCCTACGCCGCCACTGGATTCAGCGGCATGATGTGCAATTCTTCCAGCGCCAACTTGAACGCGTGCTTGTTCGCAATCATGGGCTCAATCGTTGCCATCTTAACGATGCCCGTGGTCTTCACCACCGCCGCAATCAACGGCGCCGCGATATCCGGCGCGATGGATTTATTGCGCTCGGCCGCGCCCTCCGTGGAAAGCCGGTCGAGACCCAATTCACCCAAGCGGTAGTAAAGCCACTTGTGGTCGGCAATCTTCGCGGCATCCACGCACACCAGCTGTGCCAAGCGCTCGGCGCCCGGCACAAAACGCAGAATATACTCTGGCGTGTAATGCGTATTGATCACCAGCGTTCCGCCAGGAGGCATCCCGCGCATGTAATCCCAACCCTTCACCATAGTTCCCTCTACTAGCACGATGATGTTGGGCTTCTCGTTTTCGTACGTAAGCTCGTTCTCGATCACCGTGTCGCTGACGCGGCAATACTTGCGCGTAGGGCAATTCGTGCGGTCCGGATTGTCCACATAATTTTCCATGGCCTGCGCATACTTCCCTTCCAGCCGCGCGGAAGCGGAAATCGAATTGACGATGTCGCGCCCCTCTTTGTCCATGATGATCCCGCGCGTCCAAACCGTGAGTTCCGTGTAAGCCATAATCCGCCTCGCTATTCACTGGATGCGTCGGGACACAAATCCCCAGCGCCTTTGCTCAATTTGTTCGCTGTTTTCAAATGATTAGCGCTTCCCCGATCGGACTCCAACACCGCCAGAAAATCCGCACGCAATACCACGAATGGCGCAGCACGAGTGCCGGCCTGAAAATCGGCAATCGCAAGCAGCGTTGCCTTCTTGCAGATGCTTTCGATATCCGCGCCGGTGAGCCCTTCCATGCGTTCCGCAAAATCCTGGAAATCCACATCAGGCGCTAGCGGCACGCGCCGGCAACACAGCTGCATGATCGCCGCGCGATCTGCATCGCCCGGTTTTGCGAACGGAATCTTATAGTCGAAGCGCCCACTGCGCAACAGCGCCGGCTCGATCCGCTCCAGCCGATTGGTCGCGGCCAGCAAAATCACGCCTTTCGCGTCACGCAAATTGTCAATCTCCCGAAGTAGTTGGGTCAGAATCCGCTGATGCACATCCGAGCCGAATTGCTCGGTGCCGAACCGCGGCGCCAGCGCGTCAATCGTGTCGAAAAATAAAATGCAAGGCGCTGCCCTTCTGGCTTTCTTGAAAACTTCACGCAGCGCTCGCTCCGATTCGCCCAGCCACTTCGAATAAAGCTGCGGCCCATCAATCGCGATCAGCGGCACCTGCTTTTCACCGGAAAGCGCCCGCGCCATCGCCGTCTTTCCCGTGCCGGTAGGTCCAGCGAGCAAAATCCCGCGCGGTGGCATCAATCCCACCTGGTCGTAAATCTCATCGTGCATCTGCGAATGCTCGATCACCGCGTCGAGCAACCGCTTCTGCTCGTTCAACCCGCCCAGACACGCAAAAGTCGAAGTGCTCCTCTCGATGAAGAATTCGCGTGTCGCGCTAGGCTCTACTTCCTTCAAACCAGCAAGAAAATCCTCGCGCGTCACCCGCAACTTCCCCAGCTCTGCCGACACCGCGCCGTCCGTCTCCAGCGGAAACGACGAAAGAAATCCGCGCAAGGCGATCATGCCCACTTCCTGCCCCAACGCTTCCAGATCGGCTCCAACAAAACCGTGCGAATGCTCCGCAATCTCCTTCAGATCCACATCAGCGGCCAGCGGCATCGCCCGCGTGTGAATTTTCAGAATTTGCAAACGTGCTTGCGTATTCGGCACACCAATTTCGATTTCCCGATCGAACCGCCCCGGTCGCCGCAACGCCGGATCCAGCACTTCCGGAATATTCGTCGCGCCGATGACGATCACCTGCCCACGCGCCACAAACCCATCCATCAAACTGAGCAGCTGCGCCACCACGCGCTTCTCGACTTCGCCAGAAACTTCCGCGCGCTTCGGAGCCACCGCGTCAATCTCGTCAATAAAAAGTATCGAAGGCGCATGCCGCGCCGCTTCCTCGAAAACTTCGCGGAGCTTGGCCTCGCTCTCGCCGTAAAACTTCCGCATGATCTCCGGGCCATTCAAGTGAATGAAATGCACGCGGCTCTCGGCGGCCACGGCGCGCGCCAGCAAAGTCTTGCCCGTCCCCGGCGGCCCATACAACAGCACGCCCTTAGGCGCCAGAATTCCCAGCTGCTCGAAAACGCGCGAGTACTTCAGCGGCAACTCCACAATCTCACGCACCCGCGCGACTTCACGCTCGAGCCCGCCAATATCTTCGTACGAAACAGCAGGCGCCCGCGCCGCAGTCTGCTCGCCTTCCACCACGCGAATGTCCGTGCGCTTCCCGATCACCACCGGTCCCGAAGGAATCGTGCGCACCACCTGGAAATTCACGGCCTTAGCAAACGTCGGCACGCGCACCACACCGCCCGCAAGCACCGGCACTCCTTCGAGATCTTCCAGCATCCGTTCCGGAGCAATCGTCGCCGGTGCGGCGCCCACCCACAACGGAGACAAGCGCACGGCCACCGCCTGCTGATGCTCGATCGGCGCTACCGTCACCTGTTCCTGCAATCCCGCGCTGCAATTGCTGCGGCACGTGCCGTCAATCTGGACCATTCCCTCGAATGCATCGTCCGAAAGCTCGGCGCGCCCCACGCCCACCATGCCGCCCGTAATTTTCAGCACGTCGCCCACGCGCCCGCCCATGCGTCGCAGGTCGGCCGGAGCCAGTCGCGCGATCGCGTGACCCACGTCCTCAACGCGCGCTTCTGCCACGCGCAGCGTCAGCGTCGCGGTCAGAGATGATTGAGAGGTTTCCGTCACGGCGTGACCTGCAAATTGCAGCAGAAAATATGGCGGGCTAATTCGTAACGGAGAGTACTGTGAAAAATTCCCGGGCCGGAATTTTCCATTGCGGCTCGCACGCGCAAGTTGAAACTCTCCTTGTTTCTAAAGTTTGTTCAGCACGATCTCTTCGACGTCTTCGATGTGCCGTCGCATCGCCGCGTTAGCCGCTTCCGTATCGTGGCGCTTGATCGCCGCCAGAATTCGTCGGTGGCCTGCGAGCGATTTCTGCGCTCGGCCTTCCACCTGCAAAGAACGTTCCCGCGTATCGCGCAGCACGTCCATCAGCGTGTCAATCACTTTCAACACCACGGTGTTGCCGGAAGCCAGCGCGATGCTGTAATGGAATTCCGCGTCCTCGGCGGCCGCCGCGTCTCCCTGGATCTGCTTTTCTTCTTGCCGCTTCAGGATTTCTTCCATCTCCGTGATTTCTTCGTCAGTCGCATGCGAAGCCGCGCGCGCGGCCAGCGGCGGTTCCAGCATCTTACGAAAATCCAGAAGCTCGGCCACCAGTTCCTGCCGGCGCTTTAGAACCCTACCGAAAGGATCCGCCGGCGAGTCGCCTGATCGGTCGCAGACGATGGTTCCGGCGCCTTGACGCGGTTCCACCAAACCCACCAATTCCAATCCGCGAATCGCGTCGCGAATCGAACTGCGGCTCACCTGCAGCAGCTCCGCTAGTTCCCGTTCCGACGGCAGTTTGTCGCCGGGTTTCATTTTCTTCAGAATCAGACTTTCGATCTGCTTGGCGACTTCTTCGTAGACTTTGTTCCTGCGAATCACCGCGAAGTCGGATTTGAGGGGCGCTGCCATATGTAAGTGGTCTGAGAAGTGGACCAGTTGACCCTCGGAGTATACCCCCGCTGTCAAGGCCCTAGCAAATATTTTACTTACCAGAATGCAGAAAATCTATTGAAGACGTCTCCGCAGCCGAACAAACCTGGTGAGCGAACACTCATTAACCGGCGGGCACCGCAGCCCACCGGCGAATTCCGAGAAAAAACCTAGGATTGGGCCAGCCCCGTCTGCAGTTTCCGAGCCAGAACCGCCGCCGAGCGACGGCTCGACTGCAGTTTCCGCACGGGCGCCCCCGGCAGCGACGTTCATTTCGGCGGTTGCTTAGCGGCACTTTGCGCCAGCAGCTTCGCGCAGCTGTACACAGTTCGCGTGTACGGCATCGGGAGGCCCACGCGCTCGCTTAGTTCCACCACCGCGCCAACCAGCGCCTCTAGTTCCATCGGCCGGCCCGCCTCCAGATCTTGCAGCATCGAAGTTTTGTGTTCGCCTACCTTTTCCGCGCCGGCCATTCGCTGCTCAATCGAGACCGGCAATTCCATCCCCAATTTTCCGGACACCGCTTCAACTTCCTGCATGATGTTGCGGATCAACGCAGCAACTCCCGGATCGCGCAGCATCTGAGCCAGCGTCGCGCGAGTCAGCGCGCTCACCGGATTCAACGAAGCGTTGCCCAGAACCTTAACCCAAATCTCGTGCCGGATACGAGTGGTGATGGGGCAGCGCAAGCCTGAAGCGATGAGCGCCTCTGCAATTTGGCGGCAGCGATCGGAGCGCGAGCCATCCGGCTCCCCCAGAGAAATGCGGTTGCCTTCGATGTGTTGAATCACGCCCGGCGAGGAAATCTCGGTGGAAAAATAAACGATGGACCCGACCACTCCTCGCGCTTCGATAGCCGCGGAAATCATCCCGGCGGGATCCACGCACTCCAGGCGCAATCCTTCCCAATCGCCGCCGAACCCCTGGAAGTACCACCACGGGATTCCGTTTTGTGTGCTGACCACCGTCGTATCGGGACCCAGCACCGGTCGCAGCTGCGGCGCAAGTTGCGGTAGGCCGTGCGCCTTCACTCCGAGAAACACGACGTCCACCGGCCCCACTTCTTCCAGCGAACCGGAAATCTTCGGACGCGCCACGAAATCTCCGTCCGAGCTTTTCACCTGCACGCCGTTCAGTTGCATGGCGCGAAGATGCGGCCCTCGCGCGAAGAGCGTCACGTCGAATCCCGCATGCGCCATGCGCGCGCCGATGTACGCGCCGATCGCGCCCGCACCAGCGATCAGGAATCGCATATTTCGTCATCCCCGAGCGCGGCAGCCACGGCGCGCCGGCGAATTTTTCCCGTCGCTGTGGTGGGAATACTTTTTACGAGATAAATTTTCTTCGGGCATTTGTACTCTGCCAGCAATTCGCGGCAGTGCTTGATCAGCACTGCTTCGATCGCCTCCTGGCCTTCGTGCAACACCACCGCCGCCGCCACTTCTTCACCCAGTGTTGGATGCACGCGGCCAAACGTGACCGCCGCCGCCACAGCCGGATGCCGCAGCAAAATCTCATCCACTTCATGTGGCGCGATGTTCTCGCCTCCACGGATGATGATGTCCTTGATCCGGCCCGTCAGATGCAAATAGCAGTCCGCATCAAGCATTCCTTCATCGCCGGTGCGAAACCATCCGTTCACAAAAGCGCGCGCATTCGCTTCGGGATTATTTTCGTAGCCGCGAAACACGTTGGCGCCCTGAATCGCCACTTCGCCTCGCTGGTCCGTGCCCAGCTGATTGCCCTGTTTATCCATGATGCTGACACGCAGCCCGGAGCCCACGCCCACTGAACCCGCCTTGCGATGCCGCGGCGGCAAAGGATTCGACGTCATCTGGTGCGCCGCTTCCGTCATTCCGTAAGCTTCAACGAACGGCACGCCGAAGAGCCCTTCGATTTTGTGAATGAGCCCTGACGAAAGCGGCGCGCTGCAGGAACGAATGAAGCGCAGTGTGGCAGCCTCCGCCGGTTTCTGGTGAGCGCGCGCCAGCAGCACCTGATGCATCGTGGGCACTCCCGAATACCATGTCACGCGATGTTCTCGAACCGTGCGCCAGAAAGAAAGCGCATTGAACTTCGTGGGAACGACTACGGTCCCGCCGGATAGCAACGTCGCAAGCAGTGACGCAACCAACCCGTGAACGTGGAACAGCGGCATGATGCAGAGCGAAACATCTTCGTGTGAAAGCGCGTAGGTGTTCGCGATATTCGCCGACGAAACTGCGAGGTTGAAATGCCGCAACGGCACGCGCTTCGGTCTTCCGGTACTTCCGCTGGTGTGCAGCACGAGCGCGATGTCGTCAGCCTTGGGCTCGGTTGCGGAAACAGCAGCGCTAGCGGGTGCCGCTAGACCAACGGTTCCCTGCTCGCTCATTTCCACCGAAATCACCGGCACCTTGCGGTCCGCTGCCGCGCTGCGCGCGAATTCTGCGCCCACCGGCGGGCACAGCAAAATGCGCGCATTCGTGTCCCCCAGAAAAAAATGAAACTCCTCATAGGGGTACGCCAAGTTCAAAGGAGCCGCAGTCCCCGCGATGGAAGCCGCCAGAAAACTCACAATCGCGGGCAATCCATTCGGCAGTGCGATCGCCACTGTATCGCCGCGGCGAATGCCGCTGCCGGCCAATGCGTTCGCCATCGCCAAAACCTGCTGCCGCAGCGAATCGTACGTGAGTCGGATCCCAAGCTCGGGAACGATCACGGCCGTATGGCTGTCGGCGAAATGCAAGACGTCAAGTAGAGTGTCAACCGACTTCATGCTCATTCGTGGCCGCCTCTGGCGTGGTCCGTGGATAATCGGTCGGCATTGCGTGTTGGCCGCGAAACGAAGGAAATGCGACTGCGCTGTTCAGCCGCCGGACTGCTTCAGACTAAATCGGCGAGTGGCGTCCTTGCACGATTAATTCTTCCGCGATCCTTCGCGCTTCGGGCAGAGTCTGCGCCGCTTCGCGATCGATTTCCGCCGGCAAATCGCGCTGGATTTTCCCGAGCTCCTCGTCGAACACGCGGGTAACCAGTTCGGGCGTGTGTTTCACCGTCCCTCCATCGTCGCCTGGCACATTCACGTTGTGCAGCACGCGCTGCGCGATCATCAGCCGATAGATACGGTCGGTAGCCAGATCTTCCATATAGCCGTCGAGCAGGCTCGCGCCTTTTCCGTTGAGCACTCCATTGCGATAACGAATCACGGTGCGCACTGCCGCTCGCGTTCCAGCCAAAGTTGTCACGCCGACCCCTTTCGGAATTGGCCGCAGATCGGGATGCGAATTCGCAAACTTGGGCCTCTTTGAAATCTGATTGGGAAATGGAAATTGCGCCACCGCAATTTCATTCTGATCCGGGTGGCCGGTCCAGGCCCCGTCCATCAAGCAGTTGGCTTCGTTCTGCTTGTCTTGTTTTAGAACCTTCAATGCCCGTTCGTTTAATTCCGCGTCCGTGCGGCTGGGAAAAAGCGCGGTCATTCCGCCAATGGCGTGCGCTCCGTGCTTGTGGCAGATTTCAGGCATCAGCGTGCGGAAGTTCTGGAAGAACGCCACGTCGTGCGGAATGGAATTGCGATCCGGCAGAATCCAGTCGGGATCCTCGATCATGAAATGAATCAGCGACGCCATGTAATCCCAGCGGCCCAGGTTCAATCCCAGACAATGCTCGCGCAAATTGAAAAGAAACTCCTCCATCTGATACGCCAGCGGGTGCGCCTCCACCAGCGCCATGCACTTTATGTAGTCGGCAGGCAGGGCTTTGGATTTGGCGAAAGTCTGAAAAAGGTCACGCCACCACAGTGCCTCTTCAGCGGATTCGCTCTTGGGAATGTAGACGGAAAAATTGTGCGGCAGCGTCGCCGGATCAATCTGGTACCAGATTAGCGCCAGGTCAAATAGCGAAGCGGACATAATCTGGTTCTCGATCACTCCGCCCTGGCTAATGTGCAGCCCGCGCGGGCGCACCCAGGTGACGGTTTTCGAGCGCTGCACGGTCACTTTTTTCGCGCGCTTCTTGTCTTCGTAGTTGAGTTCGTATTTGTAAGCAGCAATCGTATTTTTAACCGCCAGCAGGGTGTGCTCCCACGCGTTGGCTGTCGAATCTTCCAAATCAATCATCACCGCCGGAGATCCAGAGTTCAGCAATTTCACCGTCAGCTCCGCATCATCAGCGGGTCCGGTCATTTGGTTGCGCTGGTCCGCGCACCACTCCGGCACGGTGATTCGCCAATCGGAAGTAGTTGCCTCCGACGCCTTCAAATAATTCGGCGGACTCCCGTGATGCGACAATTCCAACGCGTCCGCCCGCTGCACCACCAGCCTCTGTTGCCATGGCGTGAATTTCGCGTGCAGTGGCAGGACGAAATCATAGAACCCTGCGGGGAGGTCCGTTCGGGGATTCATATTGCTCGGCGCGTAATTCATTTGTGGCAACCCGTTCTTTTCGGCATGGCATGCGATGCCGAATGAAGGTCGGCGTTTTCCCTTCGCCGTCGCGCCATCATGGCAGGGCAGGTTTGGGGAGTCAAATATCTTGGGCGCCGAAGCGACCGGCGCGGTGCAGCCTCAGTGCGTGGTGATAAAGAAATACGCGCTCATCACGACGCCGACTCCAATCACAAGCGCCCGCACCTTCTGCGGATCGGCTTTCTGCGCGTAGTGCGCGCCGAACCATCCGCCCAACAGTGCTCCCGCAACCATCACTGCGAACTGCGGCCACAAAACCGCGCCGGCCACGATGAAAGTAATCACCGCCGCGGCATTGATTGCGGCAGCGAGCAGCGTCCTGATCGCGCCCATCGCATGAATGTCCCGCATCCCCAATGCCGCCAGCATTCCCAGCGTGATGAAGCCGATCCCTGCGCCGAAATATCCTCCGTAAACCGCGACCAGCAGCTCCACGAACGAACTCATCGCGATCGCACGCCACGAAATTTTCCGCAGATCTTCGACCGCGGCGCTCGTGCCCGCGATTCTCCGGATCGTATTGCCAAAGCCGAAGAGCAACGTCCCGCTCAAGATCAGCCACGGAACGAAGTGCAGAAAAGTTCGTTGCGGGGTTTTCAGCAGCAGCAGCGCGCCAGCCCAACCTCCGGCAACGCTAGTAACGAGCAGCGGGATCAACAATCTCAGCGGCGCGTCCAGCCGCTTTAAGTACGCGATAGCGCTCGCCGCCAACCCTGGCCACAGCGCAACGGTATTCGTGGCGTTGGCTTGCACGGGCGGTACACGCAAAAACAAGAGCGCCGGAAAGGAGATGAAGCTGCCGCCGCCCGCCAGTGCGTTCAGCGTTCCGGCGATCCCCGCGGCGAAAAACAGAAAGAGAGCCTGGCTGAATTGCAAACTCATGAAATAGCAGAATACCGGGCGAAGGCCGTGCGGTCTATTCCGAAGCCTTGGCTTTCTTCCTCACCGCAGTCAGCATCTGCGCAGGCAGCGCGGAGTAACCTTCCTGCGCCGCGGACAGCTGCCCATCGCTGTAAATCCACACAAGCAGATCGCTCAATGCAGCTGCGCGCGCTGCATCGGTTATCGGCGTTCGCAAATAAATCCACGTGAAACTGGTTATGGGATATGAATCCGCTCCCGATACGTTGGTCAAAGAAGCGGAGAAATTATTCCAACGTGGCTCCTCGGCCGCGACGCACGCCGCGCCAAGAGTTTCCATGGAAGCTTTCACATACCGGCCCGCCGGATTCAAAACGGCCGCCTGAGGAATGCCCCCCTTCACCGCATACTGATACTCGACGTACCCGATGGCCCCAGAAGTGTTTTTCACTTTATCCGCCATATCCGAACTCCGTTCCGCGGGATCGCCCACCGGCCACTTCGGCGAAGGGCTCACTCCTACTTCCGCGCGAAATTTGGAATTCACCTTCGACAAGAAATCAGTGAAGACGTAGTTCGACCCTTTCCCCGCGGGTCGGTTGATCACTTGAATCGGAAGATTCGGCAGCGACACGTCGGGATTCAGCTTCGCGATCTGCGGCGCATTCCACATCTTCACCTCGCCCAGAAAAATCTCACCCAGCACGTCCCCGGAAAGCCGCAGCTCCTGATGAATCTCGGGCAGATTGTAAATCGGCACGATCCCGATGAGCACCACCGGCAGTTCGGTCAAGTTTCCTTCTTTCCGCTGTTTTTCCGTCAGCTGCGCTTCGCCCGCCCCAAAATCGCTCGCGCCTCGGGAAATTTCCTTGATGCCCTCGCTCGTGCCGATCGGAAGGTAGCGAATCTGAATGTTGGCATTTCGCTTGCCGTATTCTTGCGTCCACCGGCTGTAAAGCGGCGCCGGCACGCTCGATCCGGATCCCACCAGTACGATAGAACTCTGGGCCTCTGCCGGCGAATTGCACAGCGCAAAAGCGAGAAGGAGCCACAGCCAAATTTGTGAACGTAAACACGAGCCAGAACGCCGCTGCGCACATCTCGAGGCCGAGAATTTCAGACGCACCCTCATCGTGTTCCTCCTGATTGTGGCCGGATTATTTCACGTGAGCCCGCCTCGTTGGCCATCGGGGGCTCAATTAGACTGCTGACGGAAACTTACCATCGTTGCGTGAACCCGGCTCGCCTGCTGAGCAGCCGTGTTGTCAGACTAGATACATCCCTAAGCGCGATCTCGAACGACGGCTGGTGTTAAGATGCGGAGCCTGGACGCTCCGCGTCCGCGAATCGAACGACGCATTCGCGGGCCATGAAGCTGCCGCAAAGTACGGCCAAAAGGTTGTACGAGCTTATGTCACACGCTCCTATGTCGCAGCAGGAAGTCGAGGCCTTGGCGCGTGAACTGCTGTCCGCGTATGACACGGGCCAGATGATCGCCGTGCCTCCCTCCGCGCGCCCCGGTTTCCACCTTAACGCAGCCTACGAAGTCGAAGCGATTCTCCTGCACCTCCGCGAAGCAGCCGGACACACAGCCGTCGGCCGCAAAGTCGGTTACGCCAATAAAGCGATGTGGCGCGCGCTCAAACTGGATACTCTCGTCTGGGCCCACATGTACGACGACACGGTGCACCTCGCTCCCGGCAATTCCGCCACGCTGACAGTGGCGCACCCCCGTTCGTTGAAGATCGAGCCCGAAATCGTTTTTGGATTGAAGCGGCTGGTCACCGGCGACATCCCCAATGCCGCAGACCCCGCCGCAACGCTCGCTTGCGTGGACTGGCTGGCAGCCGGGTTCGAAATCATTGATTGCCCGTATCCAGATTGGAAGTTTCAGCCGTGCGATTTCGTGGCGTCTTTCGGACTTCACAAGGCGCTGGTGCTCGGCGAAAAAATTCTTGTCCAGCAAGATCTCATCGCTAAGCTCGTGGACGAGCTAGCAAAATTTAAAGTTCGGATGTCCAAGAATGGCAAGTTCGTAGAAGAAGGCTCCGGCAGAAATTCTTTGAAGAACCCCGCGCTATGCTTGGCCGAACTCGGCGCCGCGATCGCCAAGCGCTTTCCCTCTTACCCCTTGTCCGCGGGAGAAATTATAAGCTCCGGCACACTCACCGCTGGCCATCCCACCAGCGCGGGCGACCTGTGGACCGCCGACTTCGAGGGAATCTCGCTGCCGTCTGTGACTCTGCGCCTCGCTTGAATAATCGCCAGAACACATCGCTCCGCCGATCGATCGTGGCGGTAGGTTTTTCGCTCGCGGCGATGCGCGCGCCCGTGCGATTCCACGCCACGCCCGGCGCCATTCACCGCGGCGGGACGCTTCTCGCGCCATGCACGACACCCCGCCAAATGCTCTCTTGGCCCGTTAAACCAGTCAACCTGTCCGCGAACTCGACCGGTATAGCGATATGCTTTACAGACAAATTTCATAATTTTCTTGACACGTCTTAATCTGCTGTGCTAAACGCGAGCCTGTTTTTCCCAGATACTCTGCATAAAGGAAAATTATGCGCTCGCCAAAACTGTGGTGTGTGCTTGTGACGTTCTTGTGCCTCGCGGCTGCTCCGCTCGCCTTTGCGCAGAGCGACAAGCCTGCCTACGACCCGGCACAAGCGAACTCAACCGCCAAACCCGCCACCGAGGACGAGGTCCAGCAACTGCGCAGCGAGGTCGCGGAGTTGAAGGCTCAGATCCAGCGCCTCGTCCAGGCAAGCGGTCAGAAAGGCTCCGGTGACGCTCACCTGGTGCAAGCCAACGACGTCGTAGCGGGCAACGCGAAGCCTGATGAAATCAGCGCCCCTCCGGCAGTCACTCCTGCTGATATTGACGGCCTGCAAAAAGAAATCGAAATCCTGCAGAAAAAAGCCGCCGACGTTCCCGCGGCTACTTCCGGATGGAACGGCGAACACTTTTTCCTGAAGAGCAGCGACGGCAAGTTCACGATTATGCCGATCGGATACTTAAATGCTCAGTATAATTTCTACAAAGGTGACGGCGCGCCTTCGGACACGTTCTCCATCAGGCGTGCCCGTTTCGGCGTTCAAGGCAACTATGGGAGCCAACTTGACTATTCGTTCCTGTTCGAGACGGCCTCCGCCTCGACTCCCACAATTGCGGTCCGCGATGCTTACATGGATTTTAAGCCCTGGAATGCCTTCAAAATACAGGGCGGCCAATACAAGGTGCCGTTCTCCATGGAAGTCGGAACCGCCGATACCAACGTTGAGTTTGCTGACCGTTCAATTAACTCCGTGCTATACCCGGATGCCGCAGGGGCATTCCGCGCTCCCGGCATTGACGCTCACGGTGATTTGGCTGATGGTCGCCTGCAGTACTGGGTCGGCATTTTCAACGGGCAGGGACTGTTGGCGACGGGTACCACCAACGAGCCCGAAGTTGTCGGCAGGGTCCGATTAGCTCCCTGGAGAAATTCCGACATTCAAATCCTGAAGGAGCTATCTTTCGGCGGTTCCGTCGAGCACAGTCGTTCCCGGGGCCTTTCAAACGAATTGAGCTTCAGCGGCGTCTTGACCGACGGGACCTACACTTTCTTTCCGCAGTTCCGGATCAATGGAGGAGTCGAGCGATATAACGGGTTTTTCGCGTGGTTGCGCGGGCCCCTGGGCATTCGCGGAGAGTACACTCAACTCCTGCAGAAGCGCAGTAACATCGGCTCGTTAGCACCCGGTGGCGTCGCATTCAACACGATTCCCGGCGTGAAGGGCTGGGGCACGTACGCTTCGGCCTCGTATTTACTGACCGGCGAACGCGAACCGGAGAATGCCATTCCACGCGTCAAGCACCCGGTGATTGGCCCCAATTCTCCCGGCGAATCAGGTCCCCCAGGTTGGGGTGCTTGGGAGGTCCTGGCCCGTTACTCTTGGCTGGAAGGGAAAGCTGCCGGCGCCACTTGCGATGCCAGCACGATTCCGGCCTGCCCGATCACGCCGGGCATCGTCCCATACTACAGCGACCACACACTTCAATGGACGCTTGGCCTGAACTGGTACCTCAATTATTGGGTTCTCGTTAAATCGAACGTTAACTTCAATCAACTCAAAGACCCAAGCGTGCAGGGCATACTGCCCCGCAATTACTATGTGTATATCGAGCAGCTTCAGTTTCGGTTTTGATCGAATCTTCTGCGCTTTGGCAGCGTCAGTGGCTGCCCAGGGCGCCGCGGATTCAGTGCACTCTTGAAATGCGATTCGGTTACCGGGCAAATATCTTGGGAGGAAATTTCGATGAAACCGAAAATGTTTCCACTGCTCGCCTTCGTCGCGCTGTGCGGGGTGATGCTCGTCTCGAACAGTTGCGGGAGCGGTCCGGCGAACTGTCCCGTCTGCGGCACACAGAAAAACGCGCAGATCGCCTTGATCGATGTGATGCTCGTGCCAGAACACAATCCCAACGGCGAGCCCGGCGGCCCTTTCAATATTTTCGATATCAGCTGGACGGATCCGACGAACCGGAATTACTTCGTGGCCGACCGCATCGGTCTCGACGTTCCGGTATTCAACACCGTCTCCAACATCGCGCTGTTTGCCATCGGCGGGCAGAACTCCGTCGCCGAAGCAGGTAACAACACAAGCGTATGCTGGCAGGACCCGGTGAGCTTGGAAACCATTCCCCCAATCACTACCGCGCAAGGTAATTTCACGCGCTTTGGATGCAAGACGGACGGCTTCCGCCTTCCCGGCTTCTTTGGTCCCAACGGCAACTTTGGCGGATTCGTGGGTGGTCAATGTTGCGCTTCCCGCGCCAACAATCTGAATCCACTCTCAGGTCCAAATGGATTGGAAGTCTCCGCCGACGGAAATTTCATGTTTGTTGGAAACGGCAGCTCGGAAGTGCTGGTGTTCGACTTGGTCCCGATGATATCCAGCAACTACGCCAAAGCGCCCACATTGACAGCCGTGGTTCCCACCGGCACATCACCCGACTACGACGGCCCACTCGGCGTCGCCCCCTGTATGGCCTCCGCAAACGGACGAGCTTTCTCTGACCCCACTTGCGGCGACCTGCGCGGCGATGAGCTGGCCACCACCGGCGGCGTTGTGACTTTCCCGCAGGATGGCCTGCCGCATTTTCTGCTTTCAATAATCAATGGCGACCCCGGACTTCCCTTCGTCTCGATCGTCGACCTCACCGGCGTCGTCACCAGAACTGGAACTCCGGCGCAACAACATTGCCTCCCGTACTCACAACTCACGAACACCGCCGCCACCAATCCCTTCAGTCCCGGTGGTCCATTCTCGACGTTCGAAGTGAATTACGCCTCGTGCATCCTCGGCCAGATCTACTACGACGGCGCAGTCCAAAATGACGACACCGTGCTGATTGATGATGCGGGCCAGAATTCCGCGAATGGCAACGCCTTCATCTGCCCCGACCCCTCTCTTCAATTCAACGGCACCCCCGGCGTACCAGGCGCGAACGTTCCGTCCGGCGCCTCCGGCCATGCTGCTGGGTTCAATCCGGACGTCGCTTGCCATCACGGCCCGCAGCTCACGGCAACCACTGCCACTCAGCCCGGTGGAGTCTTCTGTGCGGCGGGCCCCGGCACCCCCGCAGGCTGCGTCGGCGCAATCGCCCCCGCAGGCCTGGGCGGCATGGTCTTTTACCCACCCACCTCTACGTTCCTGCTGACGAATGGAAATTCTACCCCGGACATTACTGTCGGCAGCGTTGACGTGATCGACCCTCTCCACCCGATCACCGTCGGCGGCGTCACTAAATTTGTACCTGTGGTAATTAACAGTTTCCCGATCCCCAATTGCATGCCCACCAGCATAAATGTCGGCCCTGGCACGGACGTCTTCGTCGGTTGCGCCGATCACGACGGTCGCGCCTTCGCGCCGTCCAGCGTGATTATCAACGGCACCACCGGTCAGATTCTCAAGACCATCAACGACGTCGGGTTCGTTGACCAAACCTGGTATAACCCCGGCGACAACAATTACTACACCGCCTCGCGAGACATGCCCACGGGACCGGTCCTGGGCGTCATCAACGCCGGCACCAGGCAGTGGCTGATCAACGTTCCCACAAACGGCAACGCCCACAGCGTCGCCGTCGATCCGAAAAACAATCACATCTACGTGCCGCTGCCTTCGGGCGGTCCCAATTGTGAAACGCTCGCCGCCGATGGTTGCGTCGGCGTGTATGCATCGCAGTAATTGAAGAACTGAGAGTGATCTCAAATGCGAGGCCCGGATTCACCGTCGTGGATTCGGGCTTCCTTTTTTTGGGGCAGCGAGCTTACCGGACCAGCGTCTCTTGATAACGCATCATCTTCCATTCGCCGTCGCGGTTGGTCCAAAGTTCGCCGATGAAAACTCTTCTGAAACGCAGCGCGGCGGTTTTGGGGAATTGCATACTGCTTTCATACGTCACGAAAGCGTAGTGCGTTCCCAGCGGCTGCACCTGGAAAAGTTGCAGCAGGTAATCGGTGTACAAGCTGTGTTCCACTTCGCGCAGAGTTTTCGCCTTGCTGCGTTCGCCGTCTCCGTCCGATTCCACGGCCTGGAAATCGTCGGTGAGGAACGCCGCGTAACCATTCTTGTCCTTGTTCTTGAACGCGGCCCACGCCGCTCGCACCTTCGCTTCCAGCAAGTCCGCGAGCTTGGGCTGAGCTGCTGCAGTCTTCGGCGGCGCGCTCTGCGCAGGCTTTCCCGTCCCGGCGGGCTTGCCTGTTGCCGCAGGCTTATCCGCCGTGGCGGACCCGCCTGCCGCAGCAGGCTGCTGCGCGATCGCGAAGCACGGCAGCACGATCGCAATACATGAACACAAAATCCAATTTCGCACAATTCCCTCCCCCAGCGAGGCGCCGCGAATCTTACAAGCCTCTCGTGCGACAGTCAAAGCGGAGTTCATTCCGCGCGCGTTGAAAGTCTCCTCGACGTTACGTGTGGGCTGGTTGCGGTTCAGGCGGCGCTTGGCTACTATGGGAATTCTTAACGGATGCATTCATATTCGCGGCGCTCGCGCGGCCCGCTCTTCGATATCCGCGTAAGCGTAACCAGGAGGGAAGATCATGAAACGAGCTCCAGCCCTTTTCTTCGCCCCACTCGTGTTGGCCGCACTCGGATTCTCAGCCGTGGCGCAGCAGCAGCCCGCCGCCGCGCATGTGTGGCGCGAATCTCAAAAGCCGGACGACAGCTCCATCGCGCGATTTACTCTGGTGGGAAAATTCCTAAAATCGCCCCAGGGTGACGTCCCGAATCGCCCCGCCCTGGTCCTGGATTGCAACCCTACCAAGATGTCTCACAAATCCGAGGGCAAGTTTATCGCGGGCAATCTCCTCGTCGGCATCCCTCTAAAGATTGACTACATTGAGCCCGAAGAGATTCACGGCACGTCCTACTACCCGAAAGTCGTGGTCCATTACCGCATTAACGACGCCAAAGAAGAGGAAGAAAGATGGACGCCCGGGACCGACAAGTTTTCCGCCACCATTTCCAAAGACTGGGTGAAGAAAATCCTGCGGGCCCGCACCGTCGAAGTGTCCACCCATGATGACCGCGGAAAAGATATCGCCATACAATTTGACGTGCCCGACCCCGGGCCCGTCGAAGCAGCCTGCAACGTGGACGAACACAAGTAGCAACCAGTCGCGGCTACGTCGCGGCTCGCCACAAAATCACGGCGAGCCGCCGGCGCAGCCAGCCTTTGATGGACAGCGCTAACCGGCTGAGACGAATCGTTTACTGGCACTGCGCTACTGAATTTTCTTCCGACTCTGAAGTGCACATTGGCAATCGGAACGTCTCGTAGTGCTTGATGACCCACAATCCTTCACTGTTTGTTATGTAGATCAATTGCCGCCCATCCTCGGAAAATACGCTGCTAACGCCGTCAAACTTCTTGACCGTATGCGGGTTCTTCGGATCGCTCAGATCCACCAGTCGTATCGTTTGCGTGGGGACATTGCTCTGTCCCGACTGGTCGGACTGCACGGCGATGGCGAGGCCCGCGCCCACATCGGTTAATTTGCCTACTGATGCTATGCGTTCAACGACCCGCGGATTTGTCGCGTCCGTGACATCCACCACTGTGAAATTCACATTCTGCTGCAGGTAGAGGTATCGCTTACCGTTCTCTTGTTGCAAAAAAATCTGCCGCACCGCTGATCCCGTCAGCGGCAAATGCGCCACTACGGTGATCTTCTCTTTTGACCCATCTTTGCGGTTGTCCTGGGTTGTCGCGTGGGTGAGATTTGAAAACAAAAAGACCGAAACCAGCATCAATGCGCCGCCGCTGAAGGTTCGAAAACTCATCTTGCGAAGCATATGAATAATTTCCTCCGTTCGAAGCAGTCTCGCTCCAACCGGAATTTCCGTTTCCACTTCCCTGCTGACCGGAAAAATGCACCCAACTGCCCCTAAAACGGATTTTCCGATTTGGAACCATCGCAGCCGAATCGTACCTCTCTCGCGTCCCGGACACAACGATTTTGCTGCCGGTGTCGCCGCAACCTGAGAATGTCCAGATTGTGCGAAGTAGAAATGTCTGCTTTCGTGAAGGGTTGACGGCCCTATGGAAGCGGAGCGAATTGCGTTGAGCCAACGAGAACGAGACCGATTAGGTGGTGTTGCATCGACCGGTTCAGCCAGCAGCATTTACCGGACACTTGAAGTAATGCTTTATTTGTCCCGGAACGCGACCAGTGTTCCACTCGGGACTAAAGCGGGTTCACCGACGATTTATTCGTGTCTCAGCGCGACC
>Ga0210407_10001144_pt1 | contig 25838 bp, 28 predicted proteins | sample IncBWC27MmetaG_FD_150860 | JGI IMG/M metagenome (GOLD analysis project Ga0210407, IMG submission 150860) | Forest soil microbial communities from Barre Woods Harvard Forest LTER site, Petersham, Massachusetts, United States - Inc-BW-C-27-M | ecosystem: Environmental > Terrestrial > Soil >...
GGCAAATGAAGCAGTTCAAATCTGCCGGCCAGGCTCAGCGGTTCCTTTCAGCGCACGACCAGATCAATAACCTGTTTCATCTCCGCCGCGATCACCTCACTGCCGCCGAGCACAGAGCTTCCAGAACCCAGACATTCCGGGTCTGGGCGGAAATCAGCAGCGCTATCACAGCGGCATAATCATTAGCGCACGCCCCTCACGATGCGCATCTCTTTGACCACAGCCAGTCAAGTTGACGATGCCGGTCCCAGGTGCATTTGACGTCCTTGGCGGTGAACGGCTTTCCGTCGTGCCAGCTGACGCCTCGGCGCAGCGGAAACATCAGCTCGGTGCCGTCCTCATTCCACGACCAGCCGGTGGCGAGGTCGGGCACGATCGAGCTGAGGCTGTTTTGCGGCACGTGCTCGTCGAATAGAACCAGATTATTGAAGACCGCCGTCACCGGCCGGGTGGCGACGGGGGTCGCCTCTTCGTGGATCGACATGCTCGCCGGGCTGTCGATCATGTACTGCCGCAGAATGCCACCCTGCTTTTGCGCCAATACCGGTGCAGCGGTCGACATCGCCATCAGCACACCGCCGGCAACTGCCCAAGTGCGGAGATTCTCGATCATGCCGCTCTTCCTCCCGTTCTTTGTCGAGCCATTGATCTTCTGTCCCTCTCACATGGCCCGGCGGCAAGAGAGTCATCCGCAACCGCTCATTTGTCGAGCCAGACGTCTTCCATGCGCGCGCCGTTGGAGATGCTGTTGACCATTACCGTGAACCCCTTGACCCGCGGCTGCCAGCAGGTGGCGCGGCGGTCGTAAAAGATTATTGGCCGGGCGCCATCCTCGGCCAATTTGCGCTCTATTTCCCACACCAGCTGCTTGCGCTTTTCCTGATTGGCCTCGACGGACTGCTGATCGATCAGCCTGTCGACCTCCGGGTTGCAGTAACCGTTATAGTTCAACTCGCCGCCGCACGCGTAATTCAGATAGAGGTTCTGGTCGGGGTCGGGTCCGCCCCCCACCGGGCTGAACCCAATGACGAAGTCCTTGCGCATGACTTTGGGCAACCAGTTGGTGGTGTCGATGGTTTCGAGCTCGCCGTCGATGTAGACCTCCTTCAATTGGTCGATCATGATCACCGCCGGGTCCCGGAAGAACGGCAGGTCGCGCATCGACAGCTTCACCTTGAGCCGTCTATCGGGCCCGTAGCCGAGGTTCTCCATAATCTGGCGGGCTTCCGTGCGGTTTTTCGCCACGTCAGGATCATAGCCCGGCAGTGTTTTCAGGATCTCCGGCGGCAGGCCCCACAGCCCTTCCGGTGGCGGCTGCATGACGCCGCCGATGTCGCCCTGCCCCTGGGTAACGATCTCGATAAACGCCTTGCGGTCGAAGCTCAACCCCATTGCGCGCCGCAGTTCGGGGTTGTCGAAGGGCGGCTTGTCCCGGTTGGTGATCAGGCTGCGGTTGACGCCGATCGGCGCCAGTTCGCAGATTGCCTCAGGCATCTGCTGGTTCACATCCTTCAGCAGCGGCGCCGTCACGCCATACCCGAAGGTCATGTCAAACTTCCCGGCGACGAAAGCCAATATCGCCGTCGACAGGTTGCGAATGATCGTATACTCGATGCCGTCGAGATAAGGCCGGCCCTCTTTCCAGTAATCAGGGTTCCGCGTCACCTTGATGTGCTCGTTCGGCTTGAATTCGACGAATTTGAAAGGGCCCGTGCCGATCGGATGCTGGCGCATGTCGCGCGGCGCAATGTGGCAGGGGTAAACCGGCGAATAACCGGAGGCCAGTACCATAAGAAAGGCCGGCTGCGGCCGCTTCAGATGAAAGGTGACCTCGAAGTCGCCGTTTGTGGTGACCTCTGCGAGGTTCCTGTACCACCCCTTACGCGGGTTGACACGAAACTTCTCGCTCGAAATCCCGGCCAACGTGTCCCAGGTGCATTTGACATCGCTGGCCGTGAAAGGCTTGCCATCGTGCCACCTGACGCCTTTGCGCAACGGGAACGTCAGTTCCGTCCCATCTTCGTTCCATGACCAGCCGGTGGCGAGATCGGTGTCGATCGCGCTGAGGCTGTTTTGCTTTATGTGCTGGTCGAACATCACAAGATTGTTGAAGACGCCCATCATCGGCCGCTCGGCGACGATTGTCGCTTCCTCGTGGATCGACATGCTCGCTGGGCTGTCGACTGTAAACATTTTGAGGATGCCGCCGGTCTTTTGCGCCCACACCGGCTCACCTCCGAACAGTGCGAGGAATAACGGTCCGGCCATTGCAACTGCTCGGAGATTTCCGGTCATTTACGCCTCCCTTGGTTCCTCACGCGAACCCGCGGCGGCTCTTCGGAAACGGCTAGTTGTCGAGCCAGACCTCTTCCATGCGCCAGCCATTGAAGAGGCTGTTGACCATCAGCGTCAGCCCCTTCACCCGCGGCTGCCAGCAGGTCGCGCGATGGTCATAGAAGATGATCGGCCGGGCGCCGTCCGCCGCCAGTTTGCGTTCGATCTCCCACACCAGCTGCTTGCGTTTTTCCTGGTCGGCCTCACTCGATTGCAGCTCGATCAGCTGGTCCACCTCGGGGCTGCAGTAGCCGCTGACGTTCAATTCGCCACCGCACCCGTAGAGCTGCTGCAGGTTCTGATCCGGGTCGGGCCCGCCTTGCCCGCCGGTGACGCCGACGATGTAGTCCTTGCGCATGACTTTGGGAAACCAGTTGGTGGTATCGATCGTTTCGAGCTCGCCATCGATGTAGACCTGCTTCAACTGGTCGATCAGGATCACCGCCGTGTCCCGCAAATAGGGGAGGTCGCGCGTCGACACTTTGATCTTGAGCCGGTTATTGGGCCCATAGCCGAGCCCTTCCATAAGCTGGCGAGCGTCCGTGCGGTTCTTCTTCACATCAGGGTCGTAGCCGGGCAGCGTTTGCAGGATGGCTGGGGGCATGCCCCATAATCCAGCCGGTGCGGGCTGCATGACCCCGCCGATGTCACCCTCTCCATCGGTCAGGATGTCGATGAACGCCTGGCGGTCCAAGCTCAGCGCCATTGCCCGCCGCAGATCGGGGTTATCGAAAGGCGGTTTGTCGCGGTTGACGATCAGGCCGCGGTTGAGACCGACCGGACCCATCTCGCAGATCGCCTGCGGCATCTGGTTCTTCACGTCCTTGAGCAGCGGCACCGTGAGGCTGTACGGGAATGTCAGGTCGAACTTTCCAGAGACCAACGCCAATACCGCGGTCGACAGGTTCTTGATGATCGTATACTCGATGCCGTCGAGAAGAGGCCGGTCCTTCTTCCAGTAGTCGGGGTTGCGGGTCACCTTGATGTATTCGTTCGGCTTGAACCCGACGAATTTGAACGGGCCGGTGCCGATCGGATGCTGGCGCATCTCGCGCGGCGCCACGTGGCAAGGATAGATTGGCGAGAATCCGGAAGCCAGAGCGGTGAGAAAGGCGGGCTGCGGCCGCTTCAGACGGAAGGTGACCTCGTAGTCACCGTTCGTGGTGACCCGGTCGAGGTTGCTGTACCAGGATTTGCGGGGATTGACCCGGAATTTTTCGCTCGCCGTGCCGGTCAGCACATCCCAGGTGCACTGGACGTCCTGAGCAGTGAAGGGCTTGCCGTCGTGCCACCTGACGCCTTGGCGCAGCGGCAAGGTCAACTCGGTTCCTTCCTCGTTCCACGACCAGCCAGTGGCGAGATCGGGCACGATCGATTGCAGGCTGTTCTGCGGCACGTGCTGGTCGAACATGACCAGGTTGTTGAACACCCCCATCATCGGCCCCTCGGCGAATACCGTCGATTCCTCGTGGATCGACATGCTCGCCGGGCTGTCGGGCGAGTACATTTTGAGGACGCCGCCGGTCTTTTGCGCCCATGCCAACTCGCCGCCGAATAGAGCGACGAGCAATGTTCCCGCCACTGCAACGGCGCGGAAATATCCGATCATTTACGCCTCCCTCGGTTCTCGCGCGAAACCGCGGCGCCTCTTCGGAGAGTTAATCGTCGACCCAGAGGTCCTCGAAGCGCGAGCCGTTGTAAATGCTGTTGACCATCAGGGTCATGCCCTTGACCCGCGGCTGCCAGCAGGAAGCCTGACGGGCGTAGAAGATGACCGGGCGGACATTGTCCTCGGCCAGCCTCCTTTCGATCTCCCACACCAGCTGCCGGCGTTTCTCCCGGTCAGGCTCCATCGATTGTCGATCGATCAGCTCGTCGAGCCGCGGATTGCAATAGCCGCCATAGTTGCGATCCGCGCCGCACGCGTAGTTCTCGTAGAATTGCTGATCGAGGTCGTCGAGGGCGTTCTCGCTGACCACCATGCCGACGCTGAAGTCCTTGCGCGCGAGCTTGGGATACCATTGCGTGGTGTCGACGGCTTCGAGCTCGCCGTCGATATAGATCTGCTTCAGCTGGTCGATCAGGATCACCGCCGGATCCCGGGTTGGGGCAATGTTGCGGATGGAGACCTTGACCGCGATCCGCTTGTCGGGGCCGTAGCCGAGCCCTTCCATGATCTTGCGGGCGGCCGCACGGTTTTTTGCCACATCGGGATCGTAGCCGGGAAGGGTTTTCAGCATGTCGGGCGGCATCCCCCAGACCCCTTCCGGCGCCGGCAGCATGACCCCGCCGATGTCCCCCAGCCCTTCGGTGATGATGTCGATAAAGGCCTTGCGATCCAGACTGAGTGCCATCGCCCGCCGCAGCTCCGGGTTGTCGAAGGGTGGCGCCGCCGGGTTGACGAGCAGAGTGCGCGGCACGTTGGTCGGCGCCATCTCGCAGACCGCCTCCGGCGCCTGGCTCTTGACGTCCTTCAGGAGCGGCACCGTTACGCCACTGACTGTGTCGAACTTGCCCGCAACAAACCCCAGTATTCTCGTCGCGAGATTTGGAATGATCCTGTATTCGATGACGTCGAGATGAGGCTCACCCGGCTTCCAGTAATCCGGATTTTTGCTTACCCGGATTAATTCATTGGGTTTGAATTCGACGAATTTGTAGGGGCCGGTGCCGATCGGCGAGGTGCGCATGTCGCGCGCCGCCACATGGCAGGGATAGACCGGCGACCAGCCTGACGCCAATAGAGCGAGGAAGGAGGGCTGCGGCCGCTTCAGACGGAAGGTTACCTCGTAGTCGCCGTTTACGGTCACCTCTTCGAGGTTTCTGTACCAGGATTTGCGCGGGTTGAGGCGCAATTTGTCGCTCGACTTGCCGGTCAGCAGGTCCCAAGTGCATTTGACGTCCTTGGCAATGAACGGCTTGCCGTCGTGCCATTTGACGCCCTGGCGCAACGGGAAGGTCAGCTCGGTCCCGTCCTCGCTCCACGACCAGCTGACGGCCAAGTCGGGCACGATCGACTGCAGACTGTTCTGCGGCACGTCCTGTTTATACATCACGAGGTTATTGAATACGCCCATCATCGGCCGGTTGGCGGCGGCCGTCGCCTCCTCGTGCACCGACATGCTCGCCGGACTGTCGAAGTGCGACATTCTGGCAACGCCGCCTTGCTTTTGGGCGAACGCCGCCCCGGCCATTGAGATCGCAATCAGCAGTGACCCCGCCGCTGTAAGCACGCGAAGATCTGGCTTCATTGCCACCTGCCTCCTGTTCATAAATGCGGGCTTATTGGCCCGTCGCCGCAACCTGCCGGCTCATTTGTCGAGCTCTGACGCAGGAAGCAACGAACGATGCGGAGGCTATCACATCTCGCGGGACCGGTGTATCGCGCCTCTCACCTGCGAGAGGGGTGCCGCGAGCATCTAACGGCTTGCCAGCACAGATGAGCGGCCGCCGTCACTTGTCGAGCCAGAGATCCTCGAAGCGCTGGCCGTTGTAGATGCTGTTGACCATGAGGCTAAATCCCTTGAGCTGCGGCGACCGGCAGACTGCGCCGCGCGGGAAGAAGGTGACGGGCCGCGCATCGTCCTCCACCAGCCTGCGCTCGATCTCCCAAACCAGTTGCTTGCGCTTTACCTGATCGGTCTCGATCGACTGCCGATTGATCAGCTTGTTGACCTCGGGATTGCGATCGGCCGTATAGTTGCGCGCCGCGCCGCACGCATAGTTTTCATAATAGAGCACATCGGGATCGTCGACTTCGCTCTCCGTGATATTCATCCCCACCGTGTAGTCCTTGCGCATGACCTTTGGATACCAGTTTACCGTGTCGATCGTCTCGAGCTCACCTTCCATAAAAATGTGCTTCAATTGGTCGATCAGGATAACGGCGGGATCCCGGTAATACACGACATCGCGGGTCGATACCTTGACCGGCAGCCTCTTCTCGGGACCGTAACCGAGATCTCACGGGCCTCGGCGCGGTTCTTCTCCATATCGGGGCTGTAGCCGGGCAGCGTCTTCAGCTCCTCGGCGGGCAGGCCCCACAACCCCGCTGGGGCGGCTGCATGGCGCCGCCGATATCGCCCTGCCCTTGGTAGAGAATGTCAATAAAGGCTTTGCGATCGAGACTGAGCGACATGGCGCGGCGTATCTTGGGGTTGTCGAAGGGCGGTTTGTCGCGGTTGACGAGCAGATTTCGGCTGACGTTTGCCGGCACGACGTCGCAGATTGCGTCCGGCAGCTGGCTCTTGATGTCCTTCAGTTGCGGGATCAGTACTCCCTAGATCAAATCCCCTCTGCCGGCGGTAAAAGCCAACGTCCGCGTCGACAAGTCCTTGATGATCGTCCATTCGATCCCGTCGAGATAGGGGCGGGCCGGTTTCCAGTAATCCGGATTTCTCGTCACCGTGATCGACTGGTTCGGCTTGAATTCCACAAATTTGAACGGGCCGGTGCCAATCGGATGCTGGCGCATGTCTCTGGGCGAGACGTGGCAGGGGTAGACCGGCGACCACCCGGACGCCAGGAAGGCTAGAAAGGAGGTCTGCGGCCGCTTCAAATGAAGGTGACCTCATAGTCGCCTTTTGTGGTCCCTCCTCCAGGTCGCTGTACCAGCCCTTGCGCGGATTGATGCGGAGCTTCTCGCTGGTCTTACCGGCAAGGAGATCCCAGGTGCATTTGACGTCATTGGCAGTGAACGGCCTGCCGTCGTGCCATTTGACGCCCTGGCGCAATGGCAAGGTCAGCTCGGTCTCCTCTTCGTTGAGCGTCCAGCCGGTGGCGAGGTCGGGGACGATCGCGTTCAGGCTGTTCTGCGACACATCCTGTTTGAACATAACCAGATTGTTGAAGACCCCCATCATCGGCCGGTTCACCGCGACCGTGGATTCCTCGAGCAGCGAGACGCTCGCCGGGCTGTCGAAATGGGTAGCCTCAGAATCCCACCCTGCTTTTGGGCGAATGCCGGGTTTCCAGTGCAAAACTCGAGCAACAGGGCGCCTGCTGCCGTGAGCGCACAAAGATGTCGCCTCATAAGCCTCCTGTTCATCCAACGCGGCATTCGGGAACCGGCGCCGCATAGAGCTTTCGCGTAACGGTGACGCCGTCCGAGATTTTATGACCGGGTCGGCCGTACGAGATGGAATAACCCGAAAGTGGTAGGCTCACTAACAGAATTGTGATCACCGATACATGCGCGCGCGCCAATAATGCCGGAAACAATGACCCGAGGCCCCGAAGCCGACTGGAGACGGGGCGCGAAAGGGCGGACATGGCTGCCGACTGGCGGCCGGACTTGCCGGGGACAGGCGATGCCAGATCACCCTGCGGCTCAGATTGAAGCGCACATCCCCGGGCTGCGGCGCTTCGCCCGGCAGCTGCTGCGAGGCGATCCCGAGCGCGCCGATGATCTCGTGCAAGACACTCTCGAGCGCGCGCTCTCGCGCTGGCATCTGCGCCGGAACGATGGCGACATGCACGGCTGGCTTTACACGATCCTCTACCATCGCTTTCTGACCGATTTGCACCGCGAGAAACGGCGCAACGCACACCATCGCTCGACCGATGTGGCGGTTGACGGGCCGGAGGTCGAGGGACAACAGGAGGCGGCGCTGATCCACCGGGATCTGCTGCGCGCTTTTGCGGAATTGCCGGAGGAGCAGCGTTCGGTGCTCTTTCTGGTTACCGTCGAAGACCTCTCCTATGGCGAGGCGGCACGGGTCTTGGGCGTGCCGATCGGCACGGTGATGTCGCGGCTGTCGCGCGGCCGCGAGAAGCTGCGCCGATATCTGAGCGGCGAGCGGCAGCCGGTCAAAGCCCAATTGGGGAAAGTGAAGTGAGCGATATCCCCGGCCCGATCGGCGATGACGAGTTGATGGCCTATGTCGACGGCCGGCTTCCGACCCAGCGGGCCGAGGCGGTCGGGTCCTATCTCGCAGCCCATCCCGAGATCCGCGAAAGGCTGTCGCGGTACGCCGAGCAGCGACAAGCATTGCGAGCGGCCTTCGGCGAACGTGCCGACGGGCCGATCCCGAGGCGCTTGCGGCTCACTCGGCTGATCGCCGAGCGCCGGCAACGGCGGCGGCGGCGGTTTGCCGAGATCGCAGCTGCGATCCTGCTCGTCGCTCTCGGCGGCGTCGGCGGCTGGACGGCGCGGGACCTGTTGTTTCCGCTTGCCTCGCTTGCTTCGGCGCCCGCCGTGGGGACGATCATGGCCGACGCACTCGCGGCGCACCGTACCTTCGCGGTCGAGGTTCGTCATCCCGTCGAGGTCGATGCAGCCCAAGAGGCGCATCTCGTGCAGTGGCTCTCCAAGCGCTTGGGCCGGCCGTTGGTCGTGCCGGATCTCTCGGCCACGGGCTACCGCCTGATGGGAGGACGCCTCCTGCCCGCCGGGAGTGGGGCCGCGGCGCAGCTGATGTACGAGAACGGCGCCGGCGACCGGCTCACCGTGTATGTCCGCCCCGGCGTTGCCGGGGAAGCCAGCCTCTATCAGCACGACAAGGACGTCGGCGCCTTCTACCGGGCCGATGAAGGTCTTGGCTGCGTGATCGTCGGCGACACCGAGCGGGGCGCGCTCAGCCGGGTAGCGGAAAGGGTGTACGAGCAAACGTTCCCGGGGATACCCAAGCACGATCTCGCGCCGCAGCGGGAGAAGAACGGCTGAGCTTGCCGAGGCCCCGGGGGCTGACGCGCAGCACATCGATCAGGCGCCGCCTATGATCATTCATTATGCAATGCGGTAACAAAAAATCGACTTATTTCAAAGCCATTGACATAGTTATATTGCGTCGCAACATAAGAGCCGGTCGCCCGTAGCCCTGTGGAGATCGAGCGATGCGTTACAAGGACAAGCAACGCAATTCGACCGAACCGAAGGGCGAGCTCGCCTCTCGCACCCTGGCAATGCCGGCGGACAGCAACCCGAAAGGCGATATTTTCGGCGGCTGGATCATGTCATTGATGGATTCGGCAGGCAAGATGTCGGCGACCCCCCATGCCGGCGGGCGGGTGGTAACCGTGGCGGTGTCGAACATCACCTTTCTGCAGCCGGGCGACACCGTCTGCTGCTACACTGATGTCAAGCGGCGCGGGCGAACGTCGATCACGCTCGATGTCGAGTTCTGGGTATTGCGCCAGGGCCAAGGTGCGCGGATCAAGGTCACCGACGCCGAGTTCACTTTTGTGGCCGTCCACGAAGACGGCCGCCCGCGCGAGTTGACGTCTTCCAATCCAAAGCTCCAGCAGCGGCCGGTCCGCGAAGGCCGCCGCCCCAGCCGTCAGCCCAAGCGCGAGGTCTCGGCGCTGCCGGCGGGACGCACGTTGCCTTGGGGATCGTGAAAAGAATTCTGTACCGCCCTGCGGCGGTCACCCCGGCGGAAGAGGGCGTAACGCGATTAGGGGTGATACGAATATGGTGGCGATTTCGACGGTCGGTTGTTGCGGGGCGCTGGCCCACGGGTCGGGCCTTAGGCCCGCCCGAGGACAGGCCTCCACCTGTGAGCCCGGAACCCGCGAACACGGGCCTGTGAATACTGTGGATGGCCCCGGATTATGTAGCAGACATACCTAATCTCGCAGACCCAATCCTCGTTTTCGAGTAGCCTGACCGCCGTCTGACCAAACCGAATGCGAAGATTGCGCTCCCAAGAAGAGCAAGGCTAGTGGGCTCCGGGATAGGATCTGGTGTGACGGTAAGTAAATGTAGCAAAGCATTTCCGCCACCGTTGTTGGAATCAGAGACGAAGTAGAGATAATTGCCCGTCGGGGTAATGCCGACATTATTCTGAGCACTTGTGATGTCTGTAAGCTTTGTGCCGAGGGATATTGCTGAGTTGCTGGAGAAGATCCCCAATAGCTCCCCGTCGGTCGCCGAGTCGGCGTTGATCTGGAAATTTACGAAGGTCGAGAACAAGCTGGTGATATCCAGTCGGACAACCTCCTTTCCGCCGAAATCGATTTCGCCATTTTCACCGGTGAGATGACTGCCGCTGCAGCTGCCGCTACTGGTGCCGCAGACACCGAGACCCTGCTCATCGGACCCGCGATCATTCCCCACCAGATGAACGCCGGACGTGGTATTGAAAGCGGCGTTATTAGCGGCGGGCGAAGAACCGGAGTAGGTTCCTGCCATGGCGGTGATGATCGGGCCACCGGAAGCCGTATAGGGTTCCGACTGTCCAAGATCGACATTTGTTCCGACACTCGGCCCGGTGAAGTCGTATGTGATTGGCGCTGCTAAAGTATTGCCGGGGATGCTGCCGATTATGCCGGCAGCTACAATCGCTAATACCGGTGTTAGATTTTTCATGGTCAGATCATGTTATTTCGGCGAATGAGGATCTAACTTATCTGCAATTACGAAAAAACCCTACCCGTAAAGATAGTTAAGAGCATGGATTCGTGATTAAGATTTAACGATCGCCCTCATAAGTATAAGACCAATACGGCCCGAAGAATCTCGATCCAGACCGATCCAGTGTGCAGATGATCCGCCAGCGATGAGCAGATGAGCAGTAACGAGCTCGGGCAATGGGTTTCGCGATGCTCAACCCATCAACAGGACTACTCGGTTGAATCATTGAATGCATCTAAGCAGCAGCGGCGGCGGGTCCTCAGCTCAATTTCTCGGCGAGAGCGATGTCATGGCCTATCTGGCTATGATGGCAATCCGACTAATCAAGTTGCGCCAGGGTGCTGAAGCCCAAGGGAAGCCTGTATCTGCACTGTGATCCTGTATCTGCTACGTAATTCCGGATGGGCCGGTGGTCATAGGTCCCGGGCCTAGCGCTCTGGGCCATCCCGGAATGACGCTGATGACTGTAGGCGCGGATTGCCCTCTAATCGGCCAACTTTTACCTGTGACAAAGGACTAATTTTTCTTATTGAAATATCCTCTCGGGGGAGATAGGATAGGAGAATGAACCGGCATCAGACCCATCCCGAGATCGTCAGGCGCCTGCGTCGTGCCGAAGGGCATTTGCGCAGCATCATCGACATGATCGAGGCGCAGCGGCCGTGTCTCGATATCGCTCAGCAATTGCAGGCGGTCGAGAAGGCTGTCGCACAGGCCAAGAAGACGCTGATCCACGATCACATCGAAAACTGTCTCGAGGAGGCGGTCGGCCCGTTGCCGCGCGAACAACGCGCGCCGGTCGAGGAGTTCAAGGCGATCACGAAGTATCTCTGAGAGAGATTTGCCATGGCGTCGCTGTCCGATCTGCTGCAAGCCGGTGCCGCGTCCATCGGGCTGCTGCTGTCGAGCGCTCTAGTGCTCGGCGCCCTGCACGGCTTGGAGCCGGGGCACAGCAAGACAATGATGACGGCCTTCATCATCGCGGTTCGCGGTACTGTAGCGCAGGCGGCATTGCTGGGGCTCGCGGCGACGATTCGCACACGGCGGTAGTGTGGGTCGTGGCGCTGCTCGACCTTCATTTCGCCAGCCGGTACGATGCCGCCTTTGCCGAGCCTTACTTTCAGGTCGCATCCGCCGTCCTGATCCTCGCCATCGCGTCGTGGATGCTCTGGCGCACGTGGCGCCAGAAACGGTCGTTGCGCGTCGCAGCGCAACAGCATCGACACGACGACGGTGACCACCACAGCCACCGAGACGCCCATCTGCTGGCGCATGCTGAAGAGATCCGGCGCCGCTTCGCCTCTGCGAATGTGACGACAGGTCAGATCGTCATGCTCGGGCTTTCGGGAGGCCTGATCCCGTGTTCTGCGGCGATTGCGGTGCTGGCGCTGTGTCTCCAGATAAATCGGCTCTGGCTCGGCATCGCTTTGGTCGCGTGCTTCAGCATCGGCCTCGCCGTCACACTGGTGGCGGCAGCGATAATCGCCGCAGTGGGGATGCGTCACGCCTCGCGCCGTTGGTCGGGCTTGGGCGATCTCGGGCGCCGCGCGCCCTACCTTCCGGCATTGTCATGATCGGCGTCGGGCTTATGTCGGCTGGGAGGGCTGGATGAACGTTTCCATCGCCTTGTAACCGCAACTCTCGTTGGCTGCGGTCGGGGGGCTTGCGGACCATCCCACGGCGGATTAAGTAGACGAGCCTCGGGGCAGTGCAGACGCCCCGTTAGACGATCGCCGTCCAAGCTCTGCGCAACTCGCGATGCGAGGAGTGCGCGTTCATGGACGGTAAAGTCTCGATTTCTCCCCAGGATTTGTACGCTGTGATCGGAACGGCATTGGCGCCGGCAATCGTCGATGTCCGCCGTGACGCAGCATTCGATGCCGATGACCGGATGCTGGTCTCGGCGCGGCGCCGGTCCCCCAGAGATCTCGCGAAGTGGGGGCATAATCTACCCTCCGGCCGGCCGGCCATCGTGTATTGCGCTCACGGCCAAGAGGTAAGCCAACAAACGGCAGCCGCCCTTCGCGGCGCCGGTATCGATTCTCGATATCTCGATGGGGGCATCACCGGATGGGCCGAGCTCGGCCTGCCGGTGCGCAAGAAAGTCGCGACCGCCTCAACCAGCTGGGTCACCCGCGAGCGGCCAAAGATCGACCGCATCGCTTGCCCCTGGCTGATCCGGCGCTTCATCGACCCGGAGGCAGAATTCCTCTTCGCCCCGACCGAGCGCGTCTTCGCCGTCGCCGCGGAGACCGGCGCCGCCCCTTACGACATCCCCGGCGCTGAGCCGTTCTCGCACGACGGCGAATTGTGTAGCTTCGATGCCTTCCTGAAGGTTTACGGAATCGAAAATCCGGCGCTGGACGCGCTGGCACTGATCGTGCGCGGCGCCGACACCGCGCGGCTCGAGCTGACGCCCCAATCTCCGGGACTGCTGGCCATCTCTCTCGGGCTCTCGGCGATCTATGCCGACGACCACGCGATGCTCGAATGCGGGATGACGGTCTACGATGCGCTCTACGCCTGGTGCCGCGACTGTCGCGACCAGGGGCACGATTGGAACCCGGCGGCAATGGCGACGAGAGCGTAGGAGGAAAAAAGTGACCGCCCCCGAACCGACGAGCCCCGAGGCGCTCACCCCCGCACTGCCGCAACGACGTCCGCTGCGCGAGATCGTCACCTATTTCCTTCGCCTCGGCACCTTGGGGTTCGGCGGGCCGGTGGCGCTCGTGGGTCAAATGGAGAAGGAACTCGTCCAAGAACGAGGGTGGCTGACCGGGGAGGAGATGCGCGACGCCGTCGCGGTCAGCCAGTCGCTGCCCGGCCCGCTCGCCATCCAGGTCGGCATCTTCATCGCCTATCTGCGCGGTGGCTTCTGGGGCGCGTGGGCGGGTGGCTGGGCCTTCATCCTACCGAATTTCCTGATCGTCGCCGCGCTCGCCGCGCTCTACGTCCACTTCGGCGGGCTGTCGTGGATGACCGCGGTGTTCTACGGGGTAAGCCCCGCGGTGATCGCACTGATCATTCACTCCTGCTACCGCTTGGCAAAGCTCGGCATGGAGGACTGGCTGCAATGGGTCATCGCAGCCGCCTGCTTTGTCGTCACCGTCTGGCTCGAGGCCGAGGTCGCGATCCTGTTCATTATCTCCGGAGTGGTCGGCATCCTTTACTACGGCTCGCTGCGGCGCGGCCGCAAGCCGCCGACCGAGGCGTTGATGGCGCTAGCACCAATCGGTATCAGCACAAAGGCGGCAAGTTTCGACATTCTCGGCAGATTGCTCGTCTTCTTTCTCAAAGCCGGGAGCCTGACCTTCGGCAGCGGCCTCGTCATCGTGCCCTTTCTCGAAAAAGGGCTGGTGCAGCAGACGGGCTGGCTCAACGGGCAGGAGTTCCTGGTCGCCGTCGCGGTCGGGATGATCAGCCCGGGTCCGGTCGTCATCACGGCCACCTTTGTCGGCTATCTGGTGGCCGGATTCTGGGGCTCCTTGGTCTCGACCGTCGGCATTTTCCTGCCCTCGTTCCTGCTGATCCTGATCGTCGCGCCGATCCTCACCCGGCATCGCGCCAACCCGAATGTACAGGGCTTCGTCAAAGGCGCCTATGCCGCCGCCATCGGTACGATCCTCGGCGCCTGCGTTCTGCTCGGCAAGATCGCAATCGGCGACTGGCTCACCGTGCTGATCGCGATCGGCAGCCTCGCGATCCTGTTCCGCTTCAAGGTGAGCAACCCGTTGCTCGTCGCGGCCACGGCCGTGATCGGGTTGATCGCTTTCCCGCTGCTGCAGCCCGCCTGGGTCTTTGTGAAATAGAGAAGCGCAGAGGTGGAATTCCAGTCTTCCCGGCCGCTCGCCGCCACCCTTGCCTTAGTCATAGTGGGGGCCCTCATGCCGACAATTTCTCCCGCTCAGAACGAGACGACTTGGATCGACATCTCCCGGATGGCGCCGGGACTTCCTCCGGACGGCTTTACCTTCTGGCGCACCGGAGACGGCGATGTCGAGGAGTGGCTGGTCCTTAAGGATCCGACAGCAATCAGCGGGCAGGCGATTGCCCAGGTGAGCAAGGACCCGACCGACTACCGCTTCCCGCTCGCCATTTACAAGCCGGTCTCGGCGGAGAACGCCGATGTTGTCGTGCGATTTAAGCCGGTCGGGGGAAAGGTGGACCAGGCGGGTGGAATCGTAGTCCGGCTCACCACCCCAGACGACTATTACGTGGTCCGCGCAAATGCTCTCGAAGACAATGTCAGCTTCTACCGCGTGGTCAAAGGGCAGCGGGAGCGATTAAAGGCGCGGACACCAGAGTCGCCTCCAACGAATGGCACACGCTCGGGGTGCGGGCCGAGGGTGATCGATTCACGATCTCTTTCGATGGGAAGCAACTCTTCACGGCCCAGGACAACACCTTCGCCGGACCGGGAAAAGTGGCGCTTTGGACCAAGGCCGACAGTGTGACGCATTTCGACATGATCACGATCACGCCCCTGGAGTGACTGAAGTAGGAACGATGACCTACGCTATGAAGCCGCTCGCCTGTGAGCCGACGCGGATCAAGGGAATGTCGGAACGATTGATCGTCAGCCATTACGAAAACAATTACGGAGGCGCGGTCAATCGCCTCAACGCCATCACGGCACAGCTCGCTGATCTCGATTTTTCGACGGCCCCGATCTTTGTAATCAACGGGCTGAAACGCGAAGAGTTGATCGCAACGAACTCGATGATCCTGCACGAGCTCTACTTCGTCTCGCTGGGCGAAGAAGGCGGGCCCGAAGGCGAATTGCGGGAGGCCCTCACCCGCGATTTCGGGACCCTCGATCGCTGGCGCGCCGAATTCTCCGCGATGGGTAAAGCTCAGGGCGGCGGTTCGGGGTGGGTGCTGCTCACCTGGTCGCCGCGCGACCGCAAGCTCCTCAATCAATGGGCGATGGACCACACGACAACACTCGCCGGCGGATGCCCGATCCTGGCGCTAGATATGTACGAGCACTCCTATCACATGAATTACGGCGCGAGAGCAGCCGCCTATGTCGATGCCTTCATGGCGGCGATCAACTGGCCGAACGTCGGGCGCGAATACGCTGCGCTCCGCTCGTGACCCATTGGCGACGGAGCGCTTTGACGTCCTGATCGGGCATAACGCGGGATCTGGGCGAGAACCGCGGCGGGTCGGCATGCTTGCCGCAACTGTGCGATCAACACACCTCTGCCCTATTTCCAGCCGCACTATGCCCCGCGGATGGCGCCGAAGCACCGTTTTCAGGTGTCGCCATCACCAAAGCGGAGGATAGCTCAATGAAAAAGCCGCTTATAGCGGCGGTTATCGGCGGTTTGATTGTGGCGGGTGCCGCAGTTATCTATGCTGCCGACACTTCGTCCGGGACCAGGCTAACCCTCGGGAATGGGCCAATAACCGAGCAGCAGATTAGGGACAAGCTGACGGCGGATGGGCACTCGAACATCCAGATTTCTCCGCAGGGGAGTCTCTTCGAAACGATCGCAACCAAGAACGGGCGAGCGCTCAGATTGGCGATCGATTCACAATCGAGGACGGTTTTCCAGGCCCGCGGCGCCGATGACGACGACGACGATTGATCTTTTAGTTGGACTGAGGCCGGAAGGCCCTCGGAGGAGTTTGAACTTGAGAGGGTCATCCATTGCCGGGTCGGCAACGCCGCTTGCTTGGTCGTTCGGTTCCGGCACCGTCTTCCCGGCACCCGCTGTCAACATCGGCTCTTCAGGCGAGGGCGGCAAGTCAATGCGATCACACTCGATGGGTCTGCGGTCCCGGTCGGTCCGGTGAAAGAAACGGGGCGTCGAGAGCAAGATCAGGCATCTCGGCGCGGCCTCCGACCTGAGCCCGGTGCTTCAAGAACGCTCAACCTGATGCTGCGACCCGGCGCCTATCTCCTGATCTGCAATAGGAAAGGCCACTACGCGGTCGGCATGGCGACGCCGTTTGCGGTAACAGGAAACGACCGGCGGCTTCCCGGGAGACCGTCCCGCCTCGCGACGATCTCGTGCAACCGCGACGCCACTACACGGACAATCCGCTGTCCTCGGCTGCCTACGAGGTTGTCGTGAACCTCTCAGACTTCCCGGTCGTCGCTGCCATCGGCGGCTCCCGGTGACATCACGGCTGCCCCGGATTGCCGCTGGAGCCGCACTGGTTCTTTGGTTACTTCTTCCATCCGCGGCTCGCGCGCAGGTCGACGAAATTCAAGTCTACACCGGCGAGATCAACAAACCCGGCGAGTTCAGCATTACCTTGCACAACAATTACACGATAAACGGCCCAAAACGGCCCGCCTTCATCGGCGGGATCGTCCCCGATCACTCGCTAAACGGGGTACCGGAATACGGGTGGGGGGTCGCCCCATGGTTGGAACTCGGTGCTTACTTCCCGCTCTACACCGTCACCCGTGACGGCCGGACGCTGGTAGACGGTGGGAAGCTGCGAGCGCTTTTTGTTTTGCCTAATGCCGCGGAGAGGGCTTTCTGGTACGGCGTTAATTTCGAGTTCGGCGTCAATGCCCGGCATTGGGAGGAGGCACGTTATGCGGCCGAGGTCCGGCCCATCCTCGGCTGGCGCTTTGGTCCCGTCGATCTCCTGCTCAACCCGATCATAGATGTGCCGTTTCACGGTGGGCCACAGGAGCTGAGCTTTGCTCCGGCCGAGCGGGTCGCCTACAATTTATCGGATACCTGGGCACTCGCGGTCGAACACTACGCCGGTTTCGGCAGGTTCGCCAATTTCGAACCGTTGACCCAGCAATATCATGCGATCTACGGCGTTATCGACTACAACCGCGACCCGTTCAGTCTGGAGTTCGGCATAGGCCACGGCTTTACCGCCGTCTCCGAACCATTGATCCTGAAGCTGATCCTGACCCGCAGCTTCTAATGGCGATTGCGGCAATGAACGGCAGGCTCTGTCCCGAGCACACCTTGCCGGCGCCGGTGTCGGGCAAGATCGGCGTGTGGTCGAAGCCCGATAGCGTCGTATATTTCGACGATTTATCGCGTAGCGCCGGCTCTCCACCGCTAGGCCCGAAACGGTTAAAACTGCCTTAAACCACCGGGGCCACGCTCCGATATCCCGATGTTAGGACGAAAGGAGAAAGACAATGATGTCAAGAGCGGTTCAATTGGCGTTGATCATCGGCGCGATCGGCTTTTGGAGCGCCGGAGTAGCTCCCGTCTGGGCCGAGGGCGACGACCCGAAGGCATTGGCTGCTGCCCTCAAAGACGCGACGGCAACCCTGCAAGGTGGGCTGAGCGCCAGCGAGCCTCAGGGGACGCCAATCTCGGCCAAGTTCGAGATCGAGGACGGAAAGCTGCAACTCTCGGTCTACACGATGAAGGGCAACGACTTCATGGAGGTCGTCGCCGATCCCAAGACCGGCGCGATCGCTAAGGCCGAGAAGATCACGGATGCCGATGATCTCAAAGCCTCTGCATGGCAGAAGGCTGCCATGGCCAAAGCGAAGGTATCGCTGCTCACCGCCACCGAGACCGCGGTCAAAGGCAGTCCCGGGTTCCGCGCGGTCAGCATCTTGCCCGAGCTGAAGGGTGGAAATGCGGTAGCCGAGGTGACCTTGCTGCAAGGGTCCATGTTCAAGAAGGTAACAGAGAAACTGGATTGAGCCGTGGGAGGTAGGGGAATCGAGCCGGGGCAGAGCAGACGCCCCGTGAGGCGGCCTTCCGTCCAAGCTCTGCGCCTCTCGCTGTTCGAGGAGAGCGCGCTCAATGGATTGCAGAGGGCGATTTCACTGTCAGCGCAGACCCTCTGCTTTTTTTGGTTCGGGACCAGGCTCGCCCTTTCGCCCCCTTGTGCATTTTCGGTAACCGTGCGCCGGCGACAGCGGTCGGCGTCTTCGCAAAGGATCAGGCCATGATATTGAAGAAATCAGCAACGAATAGCGCTGCGCTGGTATTTGCCGCGGCGCTGTCTACCGCCGCCTACGCCGCCGATGGCGACTGGCAGGCCCAAGTCGGGGAGGCGCTCGGCAAGACCGGCTCGGCAATGCCCGGCGGCATCTACCGCGTCGGGCTGCCGCGCACCGATCTCAAGGTCACGCTCGACGGCGTCGAGCTGAAGGCCGGCTTTGCGCTCGGCAGCTATCTGGCGTTCGAGAAAATGGGCGATAGCGGCATGGTGATGGGCGATCTGGTGCTGACCATGGACGAGGTGAGCCCGGTCATGAAGCAGCTTGTCGAGGGTGGGATCGGGGTGACGGCGTTGCACAACCACCTGCTGCGCAACCAGCCCTTCACGATGTACATGCATGTGCTCGGCCACGGCGACCCGGTGAAGCTCGCGGCGGCGCTCCACACGGCACTCGGCGAAAGCAAGACGCCGCTCCCCGGTGCTCCTCCCGCCCCCGCCGCAGCGCCGCCGCAGATCGACCTCGATACCGCCGCGATCGATGCAGCTCTCGGCGCCAAAGGCGCCAATAACGGCGGCGTCTACCAGTTCGGCATCCCTCGCGCCGAACCGATCAAGGATGGCGGGATGGACGTGCCGCCGGCGTTGGGCTCGGCTAACGTGATCAATTTCCAGCCGACCGGTGGGGGCAAGGCGGCGATCACCGGCGATTTCGTGCTGATCGCCAAAGAGGTGAACCCGGTGCTGAAGACCTTGCGCGACCACGGGATCGAGGTCACGGCACTCCACAACCATATGCTCGACGACCAGCCGCACCTCTTCTTTTTGCATTTCTGGGCCAACGACGACGCGAAGAAGCTCGCCGAGGGCCTGAAGGCGGCACTCGCGCAGATCAACATCGCCAAGAGCTGAGCGGATATGTTCGCGCGGGTGTTACTCCTGAACCCTATTGCGGTGATCACGGCCGCAACCACGGCGTGACCGCTAGCCCTCTTATGACGGTGCATGGCATCGTCAAAGTATTCGGTGACCAGCATGTGCTGGCCGACGTCTCCTTTGATGTCGCGTCGGGCGAGATCCTGGGGCTGATCGGGCCGAACGGCGCGGGCAAGACGACACTGCTCGAATGCATCGCCGGTCTCGCACCGACCGATGGCGGCGAGGTGCGATGGCGGGGCACTTCGTTGCCGCCGCAGCGACGCAAAGAGCGGCTGTTCTATGTGCCGGAGGCGATCTCGCCTTATCCCGATCAGAGGACGTCGGAGGCCCTGAGGTTTTTCCGGGAAGCCTATCGCGAATCGGCGAGCCGGCTCGAGCAACTGGTGCGTGCCCTGGGTCTGGAGCCGGCGCTGGGCAAGCCGGTGGGCACTTTATCCAAAGGATACCGGCGCCGGTTCCTGCTGGCGCTCGGGCTCCTCGCGCCGCGCCCCGTGCTGCTATTGGACGAGCCTTTCGACGGCTTCGATTTCCGTCAGACACGCGAGGTAATAAACCTGCTGCGAAACGAGACGGTTGATGGCCGCACCCTGGTGTTGTCGATCCACCAACTCGGCGACGCCCTGCGTGTATGCGACCGGCTCGTGCTGCTTAGCGGCGGCCGCGTTATGGGCGTCGGCACGTTGGCCGAGCTGACGGCTTCTGCCCGATTGCCAATCGGCAGCGATCTCGAAGAGGTCTTTCTTGCGCTCGCTTGACCGACGCGCGCCCGTCGCACCGTTGTTGCGCAAAGAGATGCGCGAGCTCGCCACCGGCAATTCCCTCTGGGTTCTGACGCTATTGCTGTCGCCGCTCGTCGGGTACAGCTTTATCCAGGCTGTGGCACTCTACGCAGAGGCAAGCCGCCCGGCGCTCTCGATCCCGGAGCTGGCGCGCCAGCTCTCGCCGTTCGACGGCATCCTGGTCCCGACCTTGGGTGGGTTCTATCTGGCGATCACTCTGCTGTTTCCGTTTATCGCGATCCGACTGGTTGCGGCCGAGAAGGCGAGTGGCGGCCTGAAGCTTCTGGTGCAGCTGCCCTATCGGCTGAGCGACCTCGTTGCCGCCAAGTTTTCCGCTCTGATCGCCGCCTGGCTGATCGCACTGATCCCGGTGCTCTCAGCGCTGGTCTGGTGGCAGCTGCTCGGCGGTCATCTTGATATGCGCGAGACCGCCACATTGATGCTGGGTCATCTGCTGTACGCTTTGCTGATCGGCGCGATTTCGTTCCTTGCCGCCGCGCTGACCGAAGGCGGGGCGACCGCCGCTATCCTCGCGCTCGCCGTGACCCTCGGGTCTTGGGTATTGGACTTTGCTGCGCTCGATCGTGGCGGCGTCTCGAGCCTGCTGGCAGCGCTCTCGCTGACGTCGCTGCTGAGGCCCTTCGAGCAGGGGCTGCTGTCGGTCCCAACGGTTCTGGGCATGCTGACTGCCATGGTGGGCTTCCTCGCTCTCGCCGCGATCTGGTTGCCTCCCGGCGTTCCGCTCGGGCGAAAGCTCAACGTGTCGATACTCATTGTCGTCGCGGCCGGCCTCTTGATTGGTGGTGCTGCGCAGGCAAGGACGGTTCTCGATGTCACCCCGGATCGCCGTAACTCATTGCCAGCGGCCGATGAGAAGCTGCTCGGGCAGCTCCATGAGCGATTGCTCGTAACGGTTCACATGGCCTCATCCGATCCGCGGCTTGTCGACCTCGATCGCAAAGTTCTCGCCCGCCTCAAACGCGCGATGCCGTGGGTCACCGTCCGGATCGCCGAGCCCGGTCAAACCAGCCCCTTTGGCACCGCCGGTGACGAGGCTTACGGCGAGATCGTCCTGACCTATCACGGCAAGAGCGCCACCACACGATCGACCGGTGCGGGCGAGATCCTTCCCATTCTCTACGAACTTGCCGGCGTTGGCTTGCCTACGGCGGGTGTCCCCGGCCCGGACGAACCCGGCTATCCGCTCGTTGCAGATGCCTCGAATGCCGCGGTGTGGTTCTACGGGGTGCAGCCGCTCGCCTTTGCAGTGGTGTGGTGGCTCGCAGTAGCGAACAGGCGAATGCCATGGCGTCGATCTTGACGAGGAGGAGATGGATCATGGTGATGGGCACAGCAGGAGCGGCCGGAATTGCTGGTGCGGTCGCGGTCGGATGGCTTTGGTTCACCCCGGCGGGTGTCCCCGACCGGCTCGAGTACTTGCCCGTCCGCATCGTGACCCCCGCTGTTCAACTGGCGCAAGCGCAACCCGCGCGAGCGCAAGACGGCAGCACGCAGTTCGACTTCTCGAACGAGACGGTTGGGGCCGAACCCAAGAGCTTTCTTTCGGTCGTCGGGTTCTGGACCATCGGTGCCGAGGGCGACAACAAATTCCTCGTTGTCGACGGCCGGCGCTGGCAGCAGGGTCAGCCTGCCGCCAACCTGGCGGACAAGGCGCGGGCTATTTATGGTGAGCGTTACGCCGAGTTCCTCGATAATGTTCAAGCCTACGCCTACTTCCCCTATGCCGTCGCACAAGGGATCGATGATTTTCGCGGGGGTGAGATCAGCTTCCGGTTCAAGCCGGTTGCCGGACGCATCGATCAGGGGGCCGGGATCCTGTTCAATCTGAGGCCGAACGGCGACTACCTTCTGGTGCGGGCCAATGCGCTGGAAAACAATCTCGTGCTGTTCAAATACGAAAAGGGCAAGCGCTCGAGCGTCGAATGGATCCGCAACACGCCGACCCCGAGCGGGCAGTGGCAGGATCTGAAAGTCCGTATCAGTGGAGCGAAAGTCGAGGGTTATCTGAACGGCAAGCTCCACCTCGAACACACCCTGCCGGCGCCGGTGTCGGGAAAGATCGGCGTGTGGTCGAAGGCCGACAGTGTCGTCTATTTCGACGATTATCGCGTCACGCCGGCACCTCAGGGCTGAGCGCGCGACCGACGATCACAATCGTACCGTTGTGCATTGTGGCAGCGGTCTTCGTGGCGAGGCGGAGGTGCCGACCGGATCGCTCATCTAAGCCTAAGGTGTGCGCTGGCATCTTCGTTGGCCTTCGCCAATGGAGCCTATAGAATCACATTTGTCAGCGTCCTTTCGATTCCAGGCGGGACAACCCCGTGCGAAGCGGAGTTTCGATCTGCCTTGCGAGCGCCGTCGTGACCAACTCGTCAACGGCGGCGGCGAGGAGCGCGTCGCGCTGCAGATCCAGCACCTGGCGGTCGCTGTTAGTGGAAACGCGCATGTAGCCGACCAGCATGTACGGACAACCTCATCTATTGGGTTTCCGCATGGTGCCTCATTCCGACAGGGTGTGTCGTGCAGGTTTTGGCCGATCAACCGGTCTTTCGGGGCGCCCCGGCGCCGGTGACGGAAATCATGTGTTTTCCGTGATCCCGAGCAGGTGATCCGAACGGGAAAGGGATCTTCTTCCTGACCCATCCCGGGCCTTCAGCCTGTCCGGACCGAACGGCTGCAGCGGGTGGAGAACAGAGGGGCGGGCTTCGGATGGGATAGCGCGAGAAGCTGTCATTCCTCCAATGCAGCCGCAAAGCAGCGAACCCGACTGTCGCTTTGGGCGTGTAGTTAGCGCAGGAGCAGACATTCCGCGCGTGTCCGCCAAACGGAGCAATTCCCTCAAATGGAGCAATTCCCGTGGATCGCATCTCGGCAATGATGACGTTCGTGAAAGTGATCGAGGCGGGGAGTCTCTTGGCTGCGGCGCGCGAGCTCAAGCTGTCGCGCGCACCGTCGAGGCCGTCACTGCCGCAATCAGCCACTCCTGGACCTCTACACGCCCCAGGAATGCGCCAACTATCTCAAAAACGCCGGCTATGCGTCTACCTAAAAGCAGAAGGCTCTAGCCCAGAACGGGCGGGTTCACGATCGCCATGCAGCGGCGGTCATTGCGTGGGAGGTATTTAGGCGGGACGGACTATGCGGATTAGCTACCTAGATGTGGATGTCGTCATTCGCCCCTGCTTATAGATGAGAGTTGGCCCGTAGTTCCTCCAGAAGCGCAACGAACGCCGGGGAGGGGTGGCGCCGGTTAGGGTAATAGAGATGGTAGCCGGAGAACGGCGGGCTCCAGTCTTCCAATACCCGGACCAGGCGTCCATCGGCGATGAACGGCGCCGCCATGTCTTCCATCACGAACGCCAACCCCGCGCCATGAAGGGCGGCGTCGATGAGCAGGTGCATGTCATTCAGGACGAAGGGGCCATCGACGTGGACGCTGACGCGGCGTCCGTCGCGCTCGAACTCCCAGGCATAGAGGCCGCCGGAGGTCGGCAGGCGGATGTTGCAGCAGCGGTGATGCGTGAGGTCCGGCGGTTCGACCGGGATGCCGTGGTCAGCGAGGTAGGCCGGGCATCCGACGACCACCATCCGTAGATCAGGGCCGATGCGCAGGGCGATCATATCCCGGGTGATCTGTTCCCCCCGCCGGACGCCAGCGTCGTACTGTTCGGTGACGATGTCTGTGAGAGCGGGTTCGATCGACACCTCAACCTTGATGTCGGGATAGCGCGTATTCAGCCGAAGCAGGGCGGGCCACAACACCGTCTCAACGGCATGCCGGCCGGCGGTGAGCCGGAGCGATCCCGAGGGCAATTCACGCAGTTCGCTGAGCGCATTGAGCTGAGCCTCAATCTCGCCCAGAGCGGGGCGAAGCGTGCTCAAGAGCTGCTCGCCCGCAGGCGTCGGCATCACGCTGCGGGTGGTGCGCGTGAGTAGACGCAGCTTCAGGCGCTCTTCCAGCCGGCGAACCGACTGGCTTAAGGCTGACTGCGACTTCCCAAGCTTGGCCGCCGCCCGCGTGAAGCTGCGGGCATCAGCGACAGCGGCGAAGATCGCGAGGTCGCTCAGTTCGTCGTTCAGCATTCATAAGCTTGACTAATAACTTCATGCACGATTACCACTCTATTCGACTACACGCTGCCAGTCCATCTTCACACCACATCACCGACGGCCAGCGCCGCTGACGGCGCTCGGCCCATCCGATTCGATAGGCGTTGCAACATGCGCACTAGAAAGTTGGGCGCCCTGGAGGTGTCCGAACTCGGCTTTGGGACCCTGAGCTTCGCTTCGACCTACGGCCAAGCGCCGGAAAAGGCCGAGAGCATCCGCGTCATTCGCGGCGCCCACGACCGCGGCGTCACCCTGTTTGATACTGCCGAGGTCTACGGTCCCTGGACCAACGAAGCCCTGGTCGGGGAAGCGCTGGCGCCCGTCCGCAACGAGGTCGTGATCGCCACCAAGTTCGGCTTTGACGTTGATCCTACGACGGGCGAACGCCGCGGGCTCAACAGCCAGCCGGAGCACATCAAGCGCGCAACGGACGCGATGCTGCGACGCCTCGGCACGAACCACATCGATCTTCTCTACCAGCACCGCGTCGATCCGAACGTCCCCATCGAGGACGTCGCCGGCGCGGTGAAGGACCTGATCGCGGCCGGCAAGGTGCGCCACTTCGGTCTTTCAGAAGCGGCGGCGGACACCATCCGCCGCGCCCATGCCGTCCAGCCTGTCGCCGCGATCCAAAACGAATACTCGCTGTGGACCCGCGACCCAGAGCCGGAGGTGCTGCCTCTCTGCGAGGAACTGGGCATCGGCTTCGTGCCCTGGAGCCCGCTCGGGATGGGCTATCTGACCGGTAAGGTTGCGATTAGGTCGAGCTTCGGTGTGAACGACTTCCGCGCGGGATCCCCGCGCTTCACTCCCGAGGCGATGGAGGCCAACCAGGCTGTAGTCGAGGCGGTCGAACACCTCGCCGCGGCCAAGGGCGCCACGGCCGCGCAGGTGGCGCTCGCCTGGCTCCTCGCTAGAGGGCCCAGCATCGTGCCGATCTTCGGCACGCGCCGCCTGGACCGCGTGAAGGAAAACCTCGGCGCGGCCGAGGTGAGCCTTTCCGATGAGGACATGGCCGCTACCGAGGCGCGCCTGGCCCGGATCGAGGTCACTGGCGAGCGGCTGCCGCCCGCTATCCTCAAACTGTCCTACCGCTAGAGCGTTCTGTTTTCTGACGGAATCGGAGGGGATTCCCAAATCAGCGCGAGTTTGCTTCAACCTGCTGCCTGGGAGGCATCGTCAACTTGACTGGCTGTGGTCAAAGAGATGCGCATCGTGAGGGGCGTGCGCTAATGATTATGCCGCTGTGATAGCGCTGCTGATTTCCGCCCAGACCCGGAATGTCTGGGTTCTGGAAGCTCTGTGCTCGGCGGCAGTGAGGTGATCGCGGCGGAGATGAAACAGGTTATTGATCTGGTCGTGCGCTGAAAGGAACCGCTGAGCCTGGCCGGCAGATTTGAACTGCTTCATTTGCC